>Ga0209173_100037_pt1 | contig 233589 bp, 223 predicted proteins | sample SynthPrep_16_END_FD_187206 | JGI IMG/M metagenome (GOLD analysis project Ga0209173, IMG submission 187206) | Synthetic microbial communities from Ohio, USA - SynthPrep_16_END_DS12_MetaG (SPAdes) (version 2) | ecosystem: Engineered > Bioreactor > Aerobic > Activated sludge | place: USA: Ohio...
GACCGCTGCCTGCGCGACGACCAGCAGGACGCCCTGCTCGAAGGCCTGGTGCAACTGAACTGGCGCGAACAACCCGCGGCGCAGCTGCACAGCCTGCTGCGCGCGCTGGAGAACGAAGCGCGCAGCGAGCTGCCGGCGGCCCAATGGTTGCCGCGCCGCGAGCGTATCGACGAGTTGCTCGACGTCGCCGACCTGCCCGCCGCCGTTCATGCCATCAGCGCCCTGCAGGCGGATGACGACGCCCTGCTCGCCCGCGCCGCCAAGACCCTGGCCCATGGCTGCCCGCTGACAGCGCACCTGGTCTGGGAGCAGATCCGCCGCGCCCGCCATCTGTCGCTGGCCGAGGTATTCCGCATGGAGTACGCCATGAGCCTGAACTGCTGCCGCCACCCGGAATTCCCCGAAGGCGTGCGCGCCCGCCTGATCGACAAGGACCAGACGCCGCATTGGCACTGGCCGGACGTGGCCGCAATCCCGGCCGCCGTGGTCGAAGCGCACTTCGCACCGGCCTGGGACGGCGAACATCCGTTGGCGGATCTGTAGGGCGCGGACCGGTGCGCACGGCGCACCCTACATGTAGCCCGGATGCGCTCCGGGAGAGCTCACAAGCAATCCTCGAACAATGACAATCGATGCGCGAAGCGCCCAATAGAAAGGAAAGCTGCCATGACCCAAACCGCCTTTATCGGCCTCGGCCACATGGGCCTGCCCATGGCCCGCAACCTGCTCCGGGCGGGCTATCCGCTGAAAGTCTTCGACCTGGTGCGCAGCGCCGTCGACACGCTGGCCGGCGAAGGTGCCGTGGCGGCCGATAGCGCCGCCGACGCCATCGATCAGGCAAAGGTGGTGATCAGCATGCTGCCGGCCAGCCGTCATGTGGAGGGCCTGTACCTGGGCGACGACGGCCTGCTTGCGCGGCTGCCCGCCGGCACACTGGTGATCGAGTGCTCGACCATCGCCCCGGAGTCCGCGCGCAAGGTGCACGCCGCCGCCCGCGAGCGCGGTATCGCTCTGCTCGATGCGCCGGTATCCGGCGGTACCGGCGGCGCGGCAGCCGGCACCCTGACCTTCATGGTGGGTGGTGAAGCCCAAACGCTGGAAAGAGCCCGGCCAATGCTCGCCGCCATGGGCAAGAACATCTTCCACGCCGGCCCGGAGGGCGCCGGCCAGGTAGCCAAGGTATGCAACAACCAGGTGCTCGCGGTGCAGATGATCGCCACTGCCGAAGCCATGGCCATGGGCGTGGCGAACGGCCTGGAGCCGGCCGTGCTGGCGGAGATCATGCGGCAGAGCTCCGGCGGTAACTGGACGCTGGAGAAATACAACCCCTGGCCCGGAGTAATGGAAAACGCCCCTGCCTCGAAGGGCTACAGCGGCGGTTTCATGGCCGAGCTGATGGCCAAGGACCTCGGCCTGGCCCAGGAAACTGCCAGCCACAGCGGCAACAGCACACCGATGGGCGCCTTGGCACTGCAGCTCTACCGCCTGCTGCTCAAACAGGGCAAGGGCAAGCAGGACTTCTCGGTGGTGCAGCAGTTATTCGTGGAATAGAGTCCTGTAGGAGCCAGCTTGCTGGCGGTGTCTCGAACGGATCGCCGGCAAGCCGGCTCCTACAGGTATTGCGACACCCCAGCTGCTCGGCCTTACAGTTCAACGCAAGCGTTGTAGATGCAACATGCCGAGCAGCAGTACCTGCAGGCGTTGCCACCATTGCGCGGGCAACCCCTGCAGACGCGCGCGAAACAGCAACAGCTCACCGACGTGCGCCAGCAATAGCAGCAGCGCAGCCCAGTTGACCCAACCGCCAAGCGGGGTGGCGAAGGGGTAGAACAGATTGAGCAGCACCACCAGCCAGAACATGGCCAGGGCGCCTTTGGCGAAAGACAGCAGGTTCATCGTGAGCCTCCGAATGGATGAACCTGAAGTGTGACCGGGCGGTTGGCAGGAGACCGCCCTTCTTTCGATGGGAACGCCCCGTAGGAACCTCGACTCACGGCGAATGGCAAGCACGACGTCAATCTTGCCGTACAGCCGCAATCGTTTCGCGCCGGGGCGACGCTCCTACAGCGCGAATGGTGAGATCGTGCCCCTACCCTGTAGGAGCCGCGCCCCGCGGCGAATGGCAAGCACGACGTCAATCTTGCCGTACAGCCGCAATCGTTTCGCGCCGGGGCGACGCTCCTACAGGGCGGATTGCGAGGTCGTACCCCTACCCTGTAGGAGCCGCTCCCCGCGGCGAATGGCAAACACAACGCCGCTCTTGCTGCTTCGCACCGAGGGCTAACGCAGCGTCAGCCCAAACGCCTCGTCGCTGAAGTCGAAGCAGGCGAGGAAGCGACGAATCTCCAGCAGGTTACCGTCGACCTTCACATCGCCGAGCAGTGCGCCTTTGACCAGGCCACCTTCGCCGGTCAGCAGCGTCTCCATGAAGCGCTTGTCCATGCTCAGGCGTAGAGCCGTGCCTTCAGGAATACCCTTGTGCAACTGCGCGACACCGCGCCGGACCTCCAGCGCCCACTGTTCGTCCACGTCGGGGAAGCTGAAGCCCAGGGTCAGCTCGACATCACCGGCCTTCTGCGGATCGATACGCGTGACCCAGTTCTGCAGGAAGCTCTGCGGGGTGAAGCTGCGCACCATATCCGGCGAGAGGAAGACCTTGCGCATCTCCACCGAGCGTTGGCGGATGACATCGCCGTCGAGCTTGCCCTCCAGCTCCATGGCGCTCATCAGGTACCAGTTGCGCCAGTTGATGTTCATGCTGGCGTAGCCCAGCTTACGGAAGCTGCGTGCCTTGATCTCACGCGCCAGCATGTCTTCGTGGTCGACTCGGATCGCATAGCCGGCCAGCTCCGCCGCCCACTGGTAGTCGCCCTTGAGGTAGGCATTGCCGGCTTCCAGCAGCAGTTTCTCGCGGCCACCAGCCAGGGCAATCAGGCGCTCGGCCTGCTGCCGCGGCGGGGTCGGGTCGAGTGCCACCGGGTCACCCTGGAACCAGCCCAGATAGCCGTTGTAGATCTGCCGCACGCTGTGTTTCACCGTGCCGTAGTACTCGCGCAGATAAGGTGTGTAACCGGCCAGGTGCGGCGGCAGTTTGACCTTCTCCACCAACTCGTCGGGCGTCAGGCCCTTGTTCATCCAGCGCACGGTCTGGTCGTGGATATAGGCGATGCCATCGCGAGTCATGCGCAGCACTTCCTCGACCTTGTCCTGGCCGCTGACCGGCCGACCATGCAGCGGCACCATGTACTCGGCCTGGTAGGCACGCAGCTTGTCCAGGCTCTCGACCCACTGCACCGGATCGCGGAACTTGGTGCCGCGCAGCGTGTGGATGTTCGGCAGCGTCGGGCCCTGATCGACCTCGGCGCTGATCAGCACGCGGTTGGCCGGCAGGTACAGGGTGATCTCGTCCGGCGCCTCGCTCGGCACATGCAAAAACTGCACATCGAGGCCGGCGATAGTGGTATCCAGGCGCTCGCCAAAGGTTACGGTCGGCGCGATGAAGGACGACGGCTCCGGCTTGGCCAACGGACCGATACCACCGTTCATGCCCTCCTGATCGCTGGCCGGCAGGAAGGAACCGAAGCTGTATGCCGAACGTACGCCGAGAATCGGCCCGACCAGCGCGCCCTGCGCCACCACGTTCTGCAACAGGGTCTCGTGGGCGTAGATCTGTACCTCGCCGCGCTCCACCTGCTCGCGGCTGACGAACGCCTGCACGCCGTTGATGTGATCCGGGTGGAAGTGGGTGTAGACCACTGCTCTGACCGGCTTATCTGTGAGCTTGCGAAACTCGGCCATGATCTTGCGCGACTCGCTGACCGACTCGCCGGTGTCGACGATGATCAGCCCCTGCGGCGCCTCGATCATCACCACGTTGCCCAGTTGCCAGCCGACTGCCGAATAGACGTTGTCGGCGACACGATAGACCTGCTGGGCGAACACCTTGGTGTGGGCAGCCAGTTCGGCGTTGATGCTGGGTTCGATACGCTCGGCCGGCAGCTCGGCATAGGCGCTCAATGGCAGGGCGGCAGCCAGCAGCAGGCCGCTGAAGCGAGAGAATGGGCTCATGGCATTGGAAGGTCTTGTTGTTGGAATGCTGGCAGGTTGGCAAAGGCCGTCCGATAATTCCAATGCATTCGAATAGACCAGTTAATGCAGGAAGCGCATGAACGATCTACGCCAGCTCCGTCACTTCGTCGCCCTCGCCGAACACCAACATTTCGCCCGCGCGGCAGCGGCCGTGCACCTCAGCCAGCCGGCACTGAGCCGCAGCATCCAGGCGCTGGAGAGCCAGCTCGGCTGCACCCTGGTGGATCGCCACAGCCGTGGCGTCAGCCTCACCGCCCATGGCCACCTGGTACTGGAACATGCGCGCCGCCTGCTGGCCGGCAGCCTGGCGCTGAGCAACGCGGTCAATCAGCTAGGCAACCTGGAGGCCGGCGAACTTCGCCTCGGCGCCGGCCCCTATCCGGCCGCGCGGCTGATTCCGCAGGCGCTCGGGCAGTTGCTGCAACGTTATCCGCGAGTGCAGGTGAAACTGGATATCGCCAACTGGCTGGAGCTGCGCGACAGCCTGCTGGACTCGGCCATCGAGCTGTTCGTCGCCGATATCCGCGAATTGCAGGACGACGCTCAGTTGCACATCGAACCGCTGCGCGTGCATCAGGGTGTACTGTTCTGCCGCCCGGCTCATCCGCTGCTGCAGCGGCGCAACCTGCAACTGCGCGACCTGCTCGACTTCCCTCTCGCCGGCACACAGCTGCCACAGGTGGTCGAACGCAGCCTGGGGCAGGCCAGCGGGCGAGCGCAGCCGTTGAGCGTGCAATGCGACAACTTCCTGGTACTCAAGCGCCTGGTGGCCGACAGCGATGTGCTGAGCATGGCGCCCTGGGACGTGATCGCCGACGAAGTCGATAGCGGTCAGCTAGCCCTGCTGCCGCTGTTGCCTCAGGGTCTGCATCAGCATTCGGCCTATGGCCTGGTCAGCCGTGCCGGCCATAGCCTGTCGCCAGCGGCGCAGGCCATGGTTACAGCGATTCGCCAGGTGGATGAACAGACGCCGCGCGCCAAGCACGCGGCGGATTGAGAGAAGCTTACCAGCGGCGCTCGCCGCTACGGCGATGTTCGTTATTGCTGCGCCCGTTGGAGAAACGATGCTGCGTGTTGCGGCCTGCCTCCCAGCCGCGCTGAATCTGCCCGCTGCGATGCTCCTGACGACGCTGGTCGCGGCGATAGTCATGTCGCGGCTGCTGGTGCTTGTAGCCGTCTCGATACCGGTGATCGTGGCCATAATGATGACGCGGCGGCGGCGCCGGTACGTAGCGTGGAGGAGCCGGATAGTAGTTATGCCGACGCTCCTCGTAGTAGTAGCGTGGCGGCGGGTAGTAATCGCGCCGGTGACCGTCGTAGTAACGGTAGCCATGGCCGTGGTGATAACCACGGTCGTAGCCATCGCCATAAACGGCGCAACCGGAAAGCATCAAGAGCAACGCGGAAAACAGCATCTTGTAGGGCATGGCGGCCTCCTGTGACCGCTGGGACGACGCCGACCGATGTCGGCCTCCGGGATGGTGATCCCTGAGGCATCAGACAGCGCCGCCCGCAACAGGTGCGATTCACTTCGTCGGCTGTGACCGACGGCGCAAAACCACGAGAACACAGGACAATTGCCCTGTCGCTGGCATGGCATTCGCTTGCCCAGCGTCGCGGAAAGCCGATCCATGCACAGGATCGTCAGTGGTAGCGAATCGTAATGGCCGACTAGGGTTCCGGCTCGTCAAACGGCGAGTGGCTGGTCCGAGAGTGGGCGACCTCATGCAGCGGCGGGATGCCGCGGGGTTACACGGCGGGACAAAAGCCCGGGAGAACGCGCAGCCAGGCTGCCGGCTTTCCCGCTTTCGTCCATGACCCGAGGTTTCCATGTCCATTCGCTCCCTGCTCACCGTCCTGCTCTGTGCCTGCCTGCTTGGCGCTCCGACAGCCCAGGCCGCGCCAAAAACCTTCAAGCTGTGCTGGTCGATATTCGCCGGCTGGATGCCCTGGGGCTACGCCGCCGAACAGGGCATCGTGAAGAAGTGGGCGGACAAGTACGGCATTGACATTCAGGTGCAGGAAGTGCCGGATTATGTCGCCTCCATCGAGCGCTACAGCGCCGGCCAGTTCGACGCCTGCAGCATGACCAACATGGACGCCCTGACCATTCCCGCTGCTGCCGGCAAGGACAGCACCGCGCTGATCATCGGCGACTTCTCCAATGGCGCCGACGCCCTGCTGCTGCGTGGCAGCGGCAAGAGAATCCAGGACCTGAAAGGCAAGAGCGTGCTGCTGGTGGAAAACTCGGTCTCGCACTACCTGCTCAGCCGCGCGCTGGAGTGGGCCCTGCTCGATGAAAGCGACGTGACCATCATCAACGTCTCCGATACCGAAATCGCTGATGCCTTCCTCGCCGGCAAGGGCGACGCGGTGATCACCTGGAACCCGATCCTCTCCGAGATTCGGCGCAAGGCCGAGGTCAGCCAGGTGTTCAGTTCCAATCTGATTCCCGGTGAAATCCTCGACCTCACCGTGGTCAGCAGCCAGACCCTTGCCCAGCACCCGGAATTCGGCCGCGCGCTGACCGGCGCCTGGTTCGAGACCCAGCGTCTGCTCGGCCTGCCCACCCCGGCCGGTCGTGAAGCCCGAGCCAGAATGGCAGCCGCCGCCGACACCACCGCGGAAGACTTCGACGCCCAGTTGGGCACCCTGCGCTCGTTCTATTCGCCGCGCAGCGCGCTGAACTTCGCGCGCACCGGCAAGCTGCCGGACCTCATGCAACGGGTCGCGCACTTTGCCGATGCTCACGGCCTGCTGGGCAAGAGCGGCATGGGCCTGACCAATCTGGGTATCGAATTCAGTGGCGAGAAGACGCTGGGCAACCCGCAGCGCATTCTGCTGCGCTTCAACCATCGCTATATGGAACTGGCCGCCGATGGGGCGCTGTAACGCCCCATCGCACAGCAGGCGCACCACGATCCGCACCAATAACGCGCACTCACAGCAATGAGCGACGACGAAACCCGCCAGCTAGGCGCCTCGGCTAGCTGGCACGATGTTCGCTACGGACCCTGCGTGCAGGAACAACCCGGCTCGCCGGGATCGCGGCACCACAATTTGCCAATAGCCGGCTAGGGTTCCGGTTCGCCACAGGCGAGCGACTGGTCCGAGAGCTAGCGACCTCCAGCGAGGTTACACGGCGGGACAAAAGCCCGGGAGAACGCGCCCCATCCGTGGGGAACCGCCGCGAACTCCTGCCCGCCCCTGTCAAACTGGAGGTTCATCATGGGTACGCCCCACTCGCATCAGCGGCAACCAGCCGTCCCCCCCAAAGGCCCGAAACCAGCGCGCTCTTGCGCTTGCTAGCTGCGCACGCATTTCGTTCCAGGCCCGACGAGGACTATCCATGCGCCTGATCAACCGCCACCCGGATCGCAGCAGCCGCCTGCTGCTGATCCTGCTGCCCTTCGCCCTGCTGCTGTTCGTCTATTTCAGCGCCTCGACCAGCCGCCTGGCTGAGAACCCCAACGACAAGCTGCTGCCCAGCGCCAGCCAGATGGTCGATGCCATCGACCGCCTGGCCTTCACCGAAGACAAACGCAGCGGCCAGTACCTGTTCTGGCAGGACACCGCCTCCAGCCTGCAACGCCTGGGTCTGGGCCTTGGCATCGCCGCGCTGCTGGGCCTGGTGCTGGGCATCGCCGCCGGTAGCGTGCCGCTGTTCGGCGCGCCGCTGTCGCCGCTGCTCACGGTGCTATCGATGATTCCGCCGCTGGCGATCCTGCCGATCCTGTTCATCGTCTTCGGCCTGGGTGAGCTGTCCAAGGTGATGCTGATCGTCATCGGCATCACCCCCTGCATCGCTCGTGACATCGAGCAACGTGCCCGCGAGATTCCCGGCGAGCTGCTGATCAAGGCGCAGACCCTCGGTGCCAACTCCTGGACGTTGATCCTGCGCCTGGTACTGCCGCAACTGATGCCACGCCTGCTGATCTCGCTGCGCCTGATGCTCGGTTCGGCCTGGCTGTTTCTGATCGCCGCAGAGGCCATCGCCTCGACCGACGGCCTCGGTTACCGCATCTTCCTGGTGCGTCGCTACATGGCCATGGACGTGATCCTGCCCTACGTCGTGTGGATCACCCTGCTGGCCTGGCTGATGGATCTGGGCCTGCGCCAAGTGCTGCGCCTGTGCTTCCCCTGGCATGAAGGAGGCAAGGCATGACCCTGTTCAGCCAACACATCGTCCCGCTAAGTGAACCTGCCATGAGCGACTCCCGTACGGCCCCTGCAAGCACAGGGAAAACCGCCTTTATCGAAGCGCGCAACCTGTGGCAGGAGTACGGCGACCTGGTGGTGCTCGAACGCCTCAACATCAAGGTCGACGAGGGTGAGTTCTGCACCCTGGTCGGCGCCTCCGGCTGTGGCAAATCCACCTTTCTGCGCATGCTGCTCGGCCAGGAACGTCCGAGCCGTGGCGAACTGCTGCTGGGCGGCCAGGCGCTGCCCAACGAGCCCGATCCGAGCCGTGGCGTGGTGTTCCAGCGCTACTCGGTATTCCCCCACCTGAGCGTGCTGGACAACGTCGCCCTGGGCCTGGAGCTGCCGAAGTCGAAGCTGCTGGGCCGACTGTTCGGCGCGGCCAAGCGCGAAGCTCGCGAACGCGCCGCCGAAATCCTCACCAAGGTCGGCCTCGGCCATGCCCTGAACAAGTATCCCAGCGCGCTTTCGGGTGGCATGCAGCAACGCCTGGCCATCGCCCAGGCGCTGGTGATGCAACCGCGCATGCTGCTGCTCGACGAGCCGTTCGGCGCACTCGACCCCGGTATCCGCAAGGACATGCACGCGCTGCTGCTGGAGCTGTGGCAGGAGACCCGTCTGACCGTGTTCATGGTCACCCACGACCTGTCCGAAGGCTTCAGCCTCGGCACCCGCCTGTTGGTGTTCGACAAAGTGCGCCACGACCCGCAGGCGCCCAACGCCTACGGCGCACGCATCACCTACGACATCCCGCTGAACGCCGCGCGCCGGGCGCAGACACACTTGCCCAGCGAACTGGCCGAGCGTATTGCTGCACGCAACGAACTGTAGCCCGGATGAAATCCGGGGATCACCAGCACATTTTCCCCGGATTGCATCCGGGCTACGGAGCTGCCATCTCGGTACACACCCTACGAGGCGCAAACCGCGATAAACCGTAGGGTGCGCCATGCGCACCGCCTGCACCTCCGGTCACAGAGGCGCAGCTGTAGCCCGGATGAAATCCGGGGACACCGGCACATTTCCCCCCGATTGCATCCGGGCTACGGAGCAGCCGCTTCGATCCAGCCAAAGCGTCGCGGCTACGACTGCATAGATGCAGGAGGTAGAGCGAAGCAGGATGCCCGAGCCGAAAGCCCCTCCCACAAATCGACCGGAACCAGACCGTGGGAGGCGCTTCAGCGGCGAGCTTTTCAGTGGTTAATCAGACGACCACCGTCTGACTAACTCAACACCTCCAGATACCGCGACAGCGTTTCCCCCTCCGCGACGAACCAGCGCTGCGCCTCGTCGGTACATGGCGTAGCGAGATCCGCCCGCCAGTCCGGCTCCAGCGTATCGATAATGAAGGTGCGTACCACCTCACGGCCATCCGGCCTTTGCAGGCGCTGGCAGACACGCCCGGCCGCCGGGATCTCGAAGCCCTCCAGCGAAACGCTCTGCCCCACCCGCGCCGGCACAGTGGACAGCGCCACCTGATAACGTCCCTGCTGATCGGCGTAGGCCAGCGAGGTCTCGCAGTCGAACAGCGCGGCCAGGGCCTGACCATCACCATGCGCCCGCTCCGCGCGCTCGCGCAGTTGCATCGCTGACTCACCCAGCTCGACCGCCCGCCCCTGCACCCAGCCAAGCCGGTCGCCGCAGAGAATCAGGCCACCACCGCGCTGCAGCACCTCGCCGGTTTCAGCGTCGCATTCCTCCAGCAAACGCAGGCCGATCAATGGCCCGCTGCTGGCCTGCAAACGCCAGTCCTCGACATAGGCGCCACTGGTGCCGAACTCGATCATGCAGTTGCCGATGCGCTGCAACTGCGCCGGCTCCGGCCAGCGGTTGTGCAGTTGCAGGGACACGCCGCCGTGCCAGCTCAGATAACCGTTCTCCCAGACGCTATCGGCCACCCAACCCTCGTGATTGGCAAGCTGGCGCAACTCGGCGGCGTCGTAGTCCTGCCAGGCCCGTACAGGCAGCGCGGGCGCATCCGGCAGGCGCAGGTCGATGGTGAAGGTGCGGCTTTGCAGCCAATGCACCTGGGTCCGCTCGTCACTGCGGCCATCGGCGAAACTGATGGTGCGCCGGCGAAAGTGCCCGAGCATCCAGTCCGGCACACCACCTTCGGCGCGTTGTGGGTAACGTGCAGCCAGCTCCAGCAGGTTCATACCGTCACCTCCCGGCGGCCTTGACCAAAGCTGGACAAACCCGCCGCACCATCCGGCAGTTGCAGCGAACCATCCTCCAGGCGCTCGCGCAGATAGCGGAAGGTCTGCGCCGTCTGCGCGAACAGGTGGTCGCCACAGCTCACAGGCGTGTACACACGCTCGCCACGCGCCGGCAGACCGGCAATCGGCGCGATGCGCGTCGGGTAGTCGCAGGCGCAGAACAGCGGGAAGGCGAAGCGCTCCTCGCTGACCTTGCGCACGCGGTGCGAGGTGGCGACGAAATGACCATTGCTGAGCACTTCGAGCATGTCGCCGATATTGATCACGAAGGCATCCTCAATCAGCGGCACGTCGATCCACTGGCCATCGCCGTTGAGCACCTGCAAGCCTTCAGCGGTAGGCAAGAGGATGGTGAAGCACTCGTAGTCGGTGTGCGCGCCGATACCGGGACGGTCGGCCACCGGATCGGGATCGAGCGGGTAATGGATCATGCGCAACTGGCTGGTGGGCTGCCGGGTGATGCCAGCGAAGGTGTCCTCGGCCAGCCCTAGAGCCAGGGCGAAGCCAAGAAACAGCGTGTCGCCCAGCGCCAGCGCCGCGCGGTAGTAAGCGCTGACCTCGCGCTTGAAGTCCGCCGAGTCCGGCCACTGGGTCGGGCCGAGCAGCGGATAGACCTGGGCCGCCTCGGTGTAGTCGTAATTGACGTCGTAGGCCTCTTTCAGATCCTTGCTGCCGCCGACAAACTGCTCCTCGCCCTCCGGCACGTAACCGCTGTGGTTGCTCGACTGACCGATGTAAAAACGCATCTTCTCCTCCAGCGGGCGGGCGAAGAAGCGGCGCGCTTGGTCGACCAAACCCTCGCGCAGCTCACGCGAAATGCCGTGCCCGGTAATCTGCAGGAAGCCGACCTCGCGCGCGGCACGGCCCAGCTCATCGGCTACGCGCTGGCGCTCGGCAAAATGCTCGCTATACAAGCCCGAGACGTCGATCAGGGGAATGGAGGTGAAATGGGTATGCGCCATGGCAATCTCCCTTGAACAAGTGAGTTACCTGGTCGTCCAGACGAGCAGCGGGTCGGGTCGTCCCGAGAGCGGCAGCAAGGCCGCCCCTGCAACAGGGTCGATAGCGATTTCCATGCCACCGCCCTGACGCCGCCAGGGCGCGATGCCACGAGCCGAATTGCCCCCGAACGGTGCAATGAACGCCACTCAAGCCCCATCAGGCAGCACGCAAACCGCAAGCAGCCTTGCCAGAGTGCCCAGCCACGGGCATCGGCGAGCTGGCACGCTATTCGCTAAAGCTTGGGTGTGCAGGTTCTAACCGGGGTTTCCCGGAATCGCGGCACCACAATTTGCGAAATGGATGACTAGGGTTCCGACTTGCCTGGCAAGTGCTGGTCCGAGAGTCATCGACCTCCAGTGAGGTTACACGGCGGGATAAAAGCCCGGGAGAACGCGCCTTTCGAACGATTCGAAACGTGCCGCGACTCCTGCCCGTACTCACCAACACTGGAGGTTCCAAATGCGCAAGTACCGTCTGCTCTCCTTCGCCGCTGCCGGTCTGGCCGCGGTGCTCAGCTTCAGCGCTCATGCCGAGAAGAAAGACAGCTTCAGCGTCTGCTGGACGCTCTACGCCGGCTGGATGCCCTGGGGCCACGCCAGCACCTCCGGCATCATCGACAAATGGGCGAAGAAATACGGCATCGACATCGATGTCGTGCAGCTCAACGATTACGTCGAATCCATCAACCAGTACAGCGTCGGTCAGTTCGACGGCTGCACCATGACCAACATGGACGCTCTGACCATCCCCGCCGCCGGTGGTGTGGACTCCACCGCGCTGATCGTCGGTGATTACTCCAACGGCAACGACGGCCTGCTGATCAAGGGCGAGGGCAAGACCCTGGCCGACATCAAAGGCATGCAGGTCAACCTGGTGGAGCTGTCGGTCTCCCACTACTTCCTCGCCCGTGCACTCGAGTCAGCAGGCATGAGCGAGCGTGACGTGACGGTGGTGAACACCTCCGACGCCGACATCATCGCCGCCTATACCACCCCCAGCGTGCAGGCCGCCGCCACCTGGAACCCGATGCTCGCCGAAATCATCGCCCAGCCCGGCAGCACCCAGGTGTTCGACTCCTCGAAGATCCCCGGTGAAATCCTCGACATGATGGTGGTCAACACCCAGACCCTGAAGGACAACCCGGACTTCGGCAAAGCCCTGGTCGGCGCCTGGTTCGAGATTCTCGAGCTGATGCAGTCCGGCACGCCCGAAGCCACCGAAGCCCTGACCGAAATGGCCAAGGCCTCCGGCACCGACCTGGCCGGCTACCAGGCGCAACTGGCGACCACCAAGCTGTTCTACACGCCGAAGGAAACCCTGGACTTCGTCACCAGCCCGGCCCTGCCGGAGACCATGACCAAGGTCGCCAACTTCAGCTTCGAGCACGGCATCCTTGGTGAAGGCGCCCGCAGCGCCGACGCCATCGGCATGACCTTCGCGGGCGACGTGACTACCGGCGACAGCGCCAACATCAAGCTGCGTTTCGACCCGAGCTACATAGAAATGGCCGTCGACGGCAAGCTCTGAAGCGTACTCCCCCACTCCCTCGCAACGATGATCAGGCGCCCCTGCCGGCGCCTGACGACCAGGCTTTGACCCCGAGGTACTCATGAACACTGCCCTCACTCTCCGCCCCACCCTCTATGAGGAAACCGTACCCGGCGGCGGCCACACCTCCTTCATCCTCAAGCGTGGCCAACTGCTGCGCATCACCGATATAGAAGGCGGCGCCAACGTCAACCTGCTGCTGCTCAACGCCGCCGAGAAAAGCGAGCGCCTGAACCTTCCCGATACCTTGAAATGCCAGCACACCGCCAAGCTCACCGCCGGCCACTGCCTGTACTCGGACATGGGCAAGGTGCTGGCGGCGATCACGGCCGATACCTGCGGCTGGCACGACAGCTTCGGCGGTGTGCTGAATGCCGAGGAAGTCGCAGAGAAGTACGGCCAGGGCCGCTACCAGGAACTGCGCAACGGCTTCTTCCGCAACGGCATGGACAACCTGCTGGTGGAAATGGGCAAGTGGGATCTGAACCTGCTCGACCTGCTGATGAACCTCAACCTGTTCAGCCGCGTGGATGTCGATGCCGAGGGCGCCTTCCACTTCCAGCCCGACAACAGCCAGGCCGGCGACTACATCGAGTTGTACGCGCCGATGGACACCCTGGTGGTGCTCACCGCCCTGCAACACCCGATGGACCCCAACCCGCAGTATGCACCCAAGCCGGTGCAACTGACCTGGAGCAAGGTCGACAGCGACGGTATCACTGTGCTCTGCCGCACCTCGCGCCCGGAGAACGGCCGCGGCTTCCACAACACCGAACGCCAGTACATTTGAGGGCTGCCGAAATGACCCTTACCGCCAGCAACCTGCATCCCGAAACCGCCGTGTTCCGCCACACCATCCCGGCGGGCGAACCCTACCTGTTCGAGGTCAAGGCCGGGCAGACCCTGCGCCTGCATGATCTGGAAGGCAACCAGGCGATCGACACCCTGTTCTTCGCCGCGAAAAACCCACGCGAGCGCTTCGATCCGCAGCGCACCCTGCGCAAGCAGAACAACGTCTACCTGACCACCGGCACGGTGCTCTACTCCAACCTCGGCAAGCCGCTGCTGACCATCGTCGCCGACACCTGTGGCCGCCACGATACCCTCGGCGGCGCCTGCGCGCAGGAGAGCAACACCGTGCGCTATGCGCTGGACAAGCGCTATATGCATAGCTGCCGCGACAACTTCCTGCGCGCCAGCCTGCACGACGGCCGCCTGAGCAAGCGCGACATCGGCGCCAACATCAACTTCTTCATGAATGTTCCGGTAACGCCGGAGGGCGGCCTGACCTTCGAGGACGGCATCTCCGCGCCCGGCAAGTACGTCGAGCTGCGCGCCGAGACCGATGTGATCGTGCTGATCTCCAACTGCCCGCAACTGAACAACCCGTGCAACGGCTGGAACCCGACGCCCGCCGAAGTGCTGGTGTGGAACTGACGTAGGGCGGGTGAAACCCGCCAAGGCCCGGCGGGTTTCACCCGCCCTACAAAATTTGTCCCCAACACGCACAACACGCATCACCCGGATTTTCACCACGGACGACCGTGGCACATGACGAATGACGGCGGGACGGCCCGCCATGACCTTAGAGGGTCACCCTGATGTTTGAGAAACTGCTGATCGCCAACCGTGGCGCCATCGCCTGCCGCATCCTGCGCACCCTGCGTGAACTGAACGTCGGCGGCGTGGCCGTGTACTCCGAAGCCGACGCCGCCAGCCTGCATATCCAGCAGGCCGACGAGGCCTTCTCCCTCGGCGACGGCCCGGCCGCGCAGACCTACCTGGTGGTCGACAAGATTCTCGCTGCCGCCAAAAACAGCGGCGCCAAAGCCATCCACCCCGGCTACGGCTTTCTCTCCGAGAACGCCGCCTTCGCCGAAGCCTGCGAAGCCGCCGGCATCGCCTTCGTCGGCCCGACGCCCGAGCAACTGCGCGTGTTCGGCCTCAAGCACACCGCCCGCTCCCTGGCCAAACAACATGGCGTGCCGATGCTCGAAGGTACCGAGCTGCTGGAAAACCTCGACGCTGCTCTGGTAGCCGGCGAGCAGGTCGGCTACCCGGTGATGCTGAAAAGCACTGCCGGCGGTGGCGGCATCGGCATGCGCGTCTGCCGCTCGGCCGCCGAACTCAGCGAAGCCTTCGAGGCGGTCAAACGCCTGGGGCAGAACAACTTCAGCGACAGCGGCGTATTTATCGAGAAGTACATCCAGCGCGCCCGCCACCTGGAAGTACAGGTGTTCGGCGACGGCCAGGGTGAAGTGCTCGCCCTCGGCGTGCGCGACTGCTCGGTGCAGCGGCGCAACCAGAAAGTGCTGGAAGAAACCCCGGCACCGAACCTGCCGGCCGGCATGGCGGATGAGCTGTGCGCGGCGGCGATCAAGCTGGCCAAGGCAGTGAATTACCGCAGCGCCGGCACCGTCGAATTCGTCTACGACAGCGAGGCCGAGCGCTTCTACTTCCTCGAAGTGAACACCCGCCTGCAGGTCGAACATGGCGTCACCGAACAGGTGTGGGGTGTCGATCTGGTGCGTTGGATGATCGAGCTGGCCGCTGGCGACTTGGCGCCGCTGAGCGAACTGGCCAAGACGCTCGAGCCGTCCGGCCATGCCATCCAGGCGCGCCTGTACGCCGAAGACCCGGGCCGGGATTTCCAGCCCAGCCCTGGCCTGCTGACCGCCGTGCAGTTTCCTGAAGCCGACGGCAAGGCCCTGCGTGTCGACACCTGGGTCGAAGCCGGCTGCGAGATTCCGCCCTACTTCGACCCGATGATCGCCAAGCTGATCACCTGGCAGCCAACCCGCGAACAAGCCAGCGCCGCTCTGGACAAAGCCCTTGGCGATTCCGTGCTGTACGGCGTGGAATGCAACCGCGACTACCTGCGCCAGATCCTCAGCGATGCGCCTTTCGCCAGCGGCCATCCCTGGACGCGCTGCCTGGAAAACCTCGTCTATCAGGCCAGCACCTTCGAGGTACTGAGCGCCGGCACCCAGACCAGCGTGCAGGACTGCCCCGGCCGCCTCGGCTACTGGGCCGTTGGTGTGCCGCCGTCCGGGCCGATGGACAGCCGCGCCCTGCGCCTAGGCAACTGTCTGCTCGGCAACGACGAAGGAGCTGCCGCGCTGGAAATCACCATGAGCGGCCCGCTGCTGCGTTTCAACACCGACGCGGTGGTCGCCGTCACCGGCGCCGAGATCCCGCTGAGCGTCGATGGCGTGGAACAGCCGATGAACACCGCCCTGCTGATCCAGGCCGGCAGCACCCTGGCCCTCGGCACCATTGCCGGGTCCGGCGCACGTAGCTACCTGAGCATTCGCGGCGGCATTCAGGTGCCGGACTACCTGGGCAGCAAGAGCACCTTCACCCTCGGCCAGTTCGGCGGCCACGGCGGCCGCGCCCTGCGCGCCGGCGACGTCCTGCACCTGCTGCCGCTGAGCGATACTAGCAACGGTGCACAACTGCCCGCCGAACTCTGCCCCGCTTTGCCAGCCGTGCGCGAACTGCGGGTGATCTACGGCCCGCATGGCGCGCCGGAATACTTCACGCCCGGCTATGTCGACAGCTTCCTCGCCACCGACTGGGAAGTGCACTTTAACTCCAGCCGCACCGGCGTACGCCTGATCGGCCCGAAACCGGAATGGGTGCGCGACAGCGGCGGCGAAGCCGGCTTGCACCCGTCGAACATCCACGACAACCCCTACGCCATCGGCGCGGTGGACTTCACGGGTGACATGCCGGTGATCCTCGGCCCGGACGGCCCCAGCCTGGGCGGCTTCGTCTGCCTGGTGACCATCATCGAGGCCGACCTGTGGCAGCTCGGCCAGCTCAAGGCCGGTGACAAGGTGCGCTTCGTGCCGGTGGAGATCGCCACGGCGCGGGAGTTGGCGCAAAGCAATGCACGTGAATACGCCGAACTCGGTGGGAGCCCGCTTGCGGGCGATCAGCCACCAACGCAGATCGCTGGCAAGCCAGCTCCTACACAGCTGACCTCCCCCATCATCCTCGACCTTGGCGAAGCCGCGACGAACAGCCCCCGGATTGCATCCGGGCTACAAAGTCCGGTCGTCCTCGACCTGGGCCACGCCGACACCCGCCTGGTCGCGCGCCTTTCCGGTGACACCCACCTGCTGCTGGAAATCGGCCAGCCGGAACTCGACCTGGTGCTGCGTTTCCGTGGCCATGCGTTGATGCAGGCGCTGGAGGCCAAGCAGCTCGACGGCGTAATCGACCTGACGCCAGGCATCCGCTCGCTACAGGTGCACTACCAACCGGAAACCCTGCCGTTGCAGACGCTGCTCGATATCGTTGCCGGCGAGTGGGACGCGGTATGCGCCGCGCGCGACCTCAAGGTGCCGTCGCGTATCGTCCATCTGCCGCTGTCCTGGGACGACCCGGCCTGCCAGCTGGCCATCGACAAGTACATGACCACCGTGCGCAAGGACGCCCCCTGGTGCCCGAGCAACCTGGAGTTCATCCGCCGCATCAACGACCTGCCGAACCTCGACGAGGTGTACCGCACCGTGTTCGACGCCAGCTACCTGGTCATGGGCCTGGGCGACGTCTACCTCGGTGCGCCGGTGGCCACCCCGCTCGACCCGCGCCATCGCCTGGTCACCACCAAGTACAACCCGGCACGTACCTGGACGGCGGAAAACTCCGTCGGCATCGGCGGAGCCTATATGTGCGTGTACGGCATGGAAGGCCCGGGCGGCTACCAGTTCGTTGGCCGCACCCTGCAGATGTGGAATCGCTACCGCGCGGTCGAAGCCTTCGACGGCAAGCCCTGGCTGCTGCGTTTCTTCGACCAGATTCGCTTCTACCCGGTGAGTGCCGACGAACTGCTGCGCATCCGCCGCGACTTCCCGCTGGGCCGCTACCCGCTGCGCATCGAACAGAGCGAACTGGCACTCGCCGACTACCAGCAGTTCCTCGATGCCGAGGCAGAGGGCATCGCCGCCTTCCGCCAGCAGCAACGCGCCGCCTTCGACGCCGAACGCCAACGCTGGATCGACAGCGGCCAGGCGCATTTCGAAGTCGAAGAAGCCGCGCCCGAACAAGGCGAGGATGCGCCCCTGGCTGCCGGCCAGCACGCCATCGAAAGCCACGTTGCCGGCAACCTCTGGCAGGTGCAGGTGGAAGCCGGCGCACAGGTACAGGCTGGCGACGTACTGGTGATCCTCGAGTCGATGAAGATGGAAATCCCCCTCACCGCACCGATGGCCGGCACCGTGCGCGAAGTACGCGTACAGCCGGGCTCGCCCGTGCGCGCCGGGCAGCGTGTGGTGGTGCTGGAAGAGGCCTGAAAAGCTCGCCGCTGAAGCGCCTCCCACAGGGCCTTACCAGCCCTTGTAGGAGGCGTCCCAGCCACGACCGCGTAGGAGCGGCTTCAGCCGCGATCCACACAAACGCCGACTACCTGTGGGAGGGGCTTCAGCCGCGACAGCCTCATGACCCACCGCAATACCGGCAACCCCAATCGCGGATAAATCCGCTCCTACAGTCCCGTAGCCCGGATGCAATCCGGGAAAACCAGCCACCCGGTCAAATGTCGATACACCCAACCTGTAGGAGCGGCGCCCCGCCGCGAACCTGCCTGACGCGGGCGCGCAAAGCTTCGCCCCGAGGCGGACCTCCTACGCAAGGCTGCGTTGCTAGCTTGCCGGATTGGCATAACCCCAACTTTCATCCACCCCATATACAGCGCCGATCATGATCACAACTGGCGCTATCCCCTTCCGGCAAGCTAGCATCACGCCATTAGCCCGCTCCCGGATTCACCCATGTCCCTGCGCCCCAAACGGCACATGCAAACCTCGTTGGTGTTACTGCTCCTGTTCCTGCTCGGTAGCGGCTTTCTCACCACCTCGCTGCTGAGCTACTACGCCTCGCGCGACTCGATCCGCGACAGCATCATCAACACCGAGCTGCCGCTGACCTCCGATACCGTCTATTCGGAAATCCAGAAGGACCTGGTGCGCCCCATCCTCATCTCCTCGATGATGGCCCGCGATACCTTCCTGCGTGACTGGGTGCTGGCCGGCGAACAGGACACCGGACAGATGACTCGCTACCTGCGTGAAGTGCAGGAGCACTACGGCGCCTTTACCAGCTTCTTCGTCTCCGACAGGACCAGCACCTACTACCAGGCCAAGGGCGTGCTCAAGCAGGTCAAGCCGGAAGAGCCGCGCGACGTCTGGTACTACCGCGTACGCGGCCTCAAGGAGCCCTACGAGATCAACGTCGACGTCGACATGGCCAACGCCGACCGTCTGACCATCTTCATCAACTACAAGGTACTCGACTACGACGGCAGCTTCATTGGCGCCACTGGCGTAGGCCTGGCGGTCGATGCCGTGGTCAAGCTGATCGACGAATATCAGGCGCGCTATGAGCGCAGCGTCTACTTCGTCGACACCACCGGGCGCATCACCCTCACCGGTGCCCAAGGCGGACCAATGGGCGCCCAGGTCGGCGATTCACTGGCCGACGTGCCCGGCCTCGACGGCCTGATGGAAAAACTGCCCACGCCGCAAAGCGGTCAGTTCGAATACCAGGAACAGGGCCGCGAGCACTTCCTCAACGTGCGCTACATCCCCGAACTGGAGTGGTACCTGTTCGTCGACAAGCAGGACAAGGCCCTGGCCGGCATCCGCCAGGGGCTCTACATCAACCTGCTGCTGTGCCTGCTGGTCACCGCCATCGTGCTGACCCTGGTGAGCCTGGCGATTCGGCGCTATCAGCAGCGCATCGCCGCCCTGGCCACCACCGACAGCCTCACCAACCTACCCAACCGCCGCGGCTTCGACATCCTCGCCGAACAGGCCCTGCAGGAAGCGCAGCGCGACAGCAGCCCGCTGTGCGCCGTACTGCTGGACCTCGACAACTTCAAGCTGATCAACGACCAGCACGGTCATCTGGCCGGTGACCAGGTGTTGCACGATTTCGCCCAGCAACTGCGCGGCACGCTGCGCCAGTCCGACATTCTCTGCCGCTGGGGTGGCGAGGAATTCATCCTGCTGCTGAAGAACACCGACCGCCAGGCTGCCCATGACCTGGCCGAGAAACTGCGCCAGCACTGCGCCGAACAGCGCTATGAAGTCGAAGGCCATAGCCTGCAAGTCACCGTCAGCCTTGGCCTCAGCCAGTGGCATACCGGCGAGAGCCTGCATACCCTGCTCGGCCGCACCGACCGCGCGCTGTACCGCGCCAAGCAGGCCGGGCGCGACCGCGTTTGCGTCGACAGCTGATGGACACGCAACACTGCCCGCTATGCGGCAAGAGCAACCAGTGCAGCGTCGCCGCCGGGCGTGACGAGCCCTGCTGGTGCTTCGACGCGCAAATCGACCCGGCCGCGCTGCAACGCCTGACGCCCGAGCAACGCAACCAGGCCTGCCTGTGCCCGGCCTGCGCTGGTGCGCTGAAAGCCACTGAACCCCGCGAGCGCGATTGAGCCATGCGCCTGGATCGCTTCCTCAGCAACTTCCCCCGCTTCAGCCGTCAGGACAGCCGCCTGCTGATCAATGCCGGCCGCCTGCGTGTAGACGGTACGGTGGTGCACGACCCGCGCCATGAGGTGCGCGACTTCCAGCGTGTCGAGCTGGATGACGAACTGCTGCAAGCCGGGCGCAGCGCGCGCTACTGGATGCTGCACAAACCGGTCGGCGTGGTCAGCGCCACCGAGCACGACGAACACCGCACCGTCCTCGATCTGCTCGACGAGCCGGACAAGCACGACCTGCACCTGGCCGGCCGCCTCGATCTGAATACCAGCGGCATGCTGCTGATCACCAACGACGGGCGCTGGTCGCGGCGCATCACCCAGCCGCAGCAGCGCAAGCCCAAGGTCTACCACGTCACCACCGAACAGCCGATCACCGCCGAGTACGCCGAGGTCTTCGCCCAAGGTCTGTACTTCGCCTTCGAAGACCTCACCACCCTGCCCGCCCAGCTCGAGGTACTGAGCAGCCACCAAGCCCGGCTGACCCTGTTCGAAGGTCGCTACCATCAGGTCAAGCGCATGTTCGGTCACTTCCGCAATCGCGTCGTCGCCCTGCACCGCGAAAGCATGGGCGAAATCGTTCTCGACCCACAGCTCGCCCCCGGCCAATACCGCGCACTGACGGATGCGGAAATCGCCAGCGTTTGATCGCCATCCTGAGCCGAAATCTGACTACCCGACCAACGGCAGCGCCAATCGGCTACAAAGATGTGACTTACCCTTGCGTGGCTGCAAGGTAACTGCTTGAATCGAACCATAAGTCTTGAGATGACCAACCGGTCACTACAAGACAGCTATACGTTCTTTCAGTTGCTGGCGCTCTGCGCCGACTGGATTCCTGCCTGGTAACACCGCCCTCTCCAAGGCCCTTAAAAAGCCTGGAGCGCTCGCTTGTTTCGATCCTAACTGCTTGAAACTCCTACACTTATAAAAATCTCCAGCCTGACATCATGCTGTCACGCTCAGGCGCTTTTCTGACTGCTCAATCAAATGCGAACGGCCGCCCGCTCGCCTTGACACACTTGCGCCAGGAGGAAACGACATGAGGCCAGAAACCGCAGTCGTCGAGATCAACAGGAAGCATAAGGTTTACACGGAGTTCTACGGCAACCCGGCAGCAAGCAAGACCATCATCCTGGTCAATGGCTCTCTGGCGACCACCGCCTCGTTCACGCAAACGGTCAAGTACCTGCAACCGCAGTTCAACGTGGTGGCCTTCGACCTGCCCTATGCCGGGCAGTCGAAACCGCACAACAGCGACTTCACGCCCATCACCAAGGAAGACGAAGCCGCAATCCTGCTCAAGCTGATCGACCACTACGGCGCCAACTACCTGATGTCCTTCTCCTGGGGTGGTGTCGCCTCCCTGCTCGCCCTGGCCCAACGCCCGGCGACGCTGGAGAAAGCCGCCATCTGCTCCTTCTCGCCGATCCTCAACGTGCCGATGCTCGACTACCTGCACAAGGGCCTGCGCTTCCTCGGCTCGGTAGACCGCGACAACGTCGCCCTGCTGGTCAACAGCACCATCGGCAAGCACCTGCCGTCGCTGTTCAAGCGCTTCAACCACAAGCACGTCAGCACCCTCGACGAACATGAGTACCGGCAGATGTACGCGCACATCAAGCAGGTGCTGAACATGGAAGCGCACTGCGGCAAGGAATGCCTGCAGGCCATCGACATCCCGCTGATATTCGTCAACGGCGACCGCGACGAATACACCTCGGTGGAAGACGCCTGCCTGTTCGCCCAGCACATCGACCACGCCCAGTTCGCCGTGATCAACGACGCCGGCCACTTCCTCGACATGGAACACAAGGCCGCCTGGCTGCAGACCCAACGTGTGCTGCTGGACTTCTTCAACGCCCCCAGCAAACGCCTGCAACTGCCAGCCAAAGGCGACCTGCGCGACCTCCAGGCGATGGCGGTATGACGGGCCCCAAGCGCGGAGCGGATGCGTCTATCGCTCTGCTCCGCGCTTTATTCCTAGATCGAGTTCCGGTATAAAGGCACCCGCTGCGGGTGTCGTATAATGGTAATACCCTAGCTTCCCAAGCTAGAGCCGTGGGTTCGATTCCCATCACCCGCTCCAAAATCGCAGCTTTAAGGCCCTGTTTTTACAGGGCTTTTTCGTTTCCGGGTTTTGGAAGTGTCGATAAAGTGTCGACGATGGGATTCAGCCGAAGCGCGTCCTGCAGGTGATCGGGCGACAAGTGTGCATAGCGCATGGTCATCGTCACCGAGGAGTGTCCCAGGACCTTCTGCAAGGTCAGGATATTGCCACCGGCCATGACGAAATGACTGGCGAAGGTGTGCCGCAGAACGTGCGTAGCTTGTCCGGCCGGAAGCGTGATCGAGGTCGATTGCAGCACGCGACTGAAATGCCGGATGCAGTTCGGGAACGCCCCGTACTCCTTGAAGTAGTCCAACAGCATCCGCTCCAGGGCCGGCGCGATGGGCACGGTTCGTGTGCGTCTCGACTTGGTATTGGCGAAAGTCACCGCGCCATTCTTTACCCTGGACGGCACCAGCCCCTGAGCCTCTCCCCAACGTGCCCCGGTGGCCAGACAGACGCGAGCGATCAGCGCCATATGCGTGCAGTTCGGGTAGTTGTCGAAGGCCTCCAGCAGCTCGGCTATCTGATCCTGGGTGAGGTACGACAGCGGGCGCTCTTGCAGGCGTAACGGACGAACCTTGGCCAACGGGTTCGGGTAGTCGATATCGCCCAGGCGATGCAGCTCGTTGAATACCGACTTCACGTAGCCCAGGCGGTTGTTCAGCGTCTTGCCGTTGATGCCTTCAACCAGCAGCTTGCCGCGCAGGGTGCAGAACTGGTCAGCGGTGAACTTGGCCGCTATCGGGTCGCCCAGGTCATGAGCGATGTTCGCCAGCACCTGCTTCAAGCGCTTGGAGTCAGCCAGGGTGTGGCCGTGCAGATCGTAGTAGCGGGTGAAAACCTCAGAGAGCTTGCGGCGGTCCTTTGGTTTGGGTGCCCAGTCGGGCGTTTCCATCACCTTGGCCCTGCAGGACGTTTCGAACCGTTGCGCCTCAGCCTTGGTCTTGAAGGTCTTGCGGAAGCGCCGCCCCTTGATGGGTTCTACATCGACCTTCCAGCGCCCGTCAGGCTGTTGGATGATCGCCATCAGATCGCCCTGCCCCACCTTACGTGCCGTTCCTCCAGGATGTTCTTGAGGTGCTTGTACAGCCCATCCTCGTCCATCCCCTTAGCGGCGTAGTGGTCACGAATCACCGGCCAGCATTCCCAATCCTTGAGCCGGTAAAAGCCCTTTCTAGCGCCCACTCGCTCCCGTGCCAGCAGGCTTACGAAGTTTCCCAGGAACAGCTCCACGTTCTTGCCGGAGAAGCCCCGAGACGTCTTGTAATTGCGCTTGTACTCAGTGTCATCGAGCAGCGAATCAACCGGCAGATCAACGCGGGCGTCTTCACGTAGCAGGGTCCAAATCGGTTCGTAGTACCCAGGGCGAGCCAGCAACTTGAATTGCTGCATACCGTAGCGCCACAGGCCATCCAAGTGAGGCGTGAAGGCGGCGTAGCTGTTCGTATCGATGGCGTTGCCGGTGTGCAGATCGACGGAGCCAGAGGCGAATTGCTGGATCACCGAATGGTGGTAACGCAGCTCGATACGCCACACGGTCTGGTCTCGGTTGTAGTTGTCCGGGTCGCCTTCGTCGAAGCTGTCACGACGTCGCCAGACGCCTTCCCAGTAGTCGAGCTTGTCGGTGGCCTTGGCCTGTTCGGTTTTGTTGTAGATCGCCAGCTGGACGCCACCGGCAGAGCCGAACATGTAGGTCTCGCCACGGCCGTAGACGCTGCTTTTGGTCTCCCAGGTAATTTCCTTGATGCCAGAGATATCGCGGGCGGACCGGGCGCGGCAATGCATGCGGGCGACCAGATCAGCGGGCGGTTGCCAGCCTTGAACATCCAGGGCGAGATGCACCGCGCATTGGTTGCGTTCAATGTGGGTGAGGATCTGCTCGGCGTAGAAATCCATCCGGGCCTGTAGGCGCTCAGGCGACAGGCTGTCGATGGCATGGGGTGACACTTCGATTTTCAGGTGCGGGCCGATGTTCTCGACCTTGGCGTTGTAGTTCTTGAGCAGCAGCACGAAGCCCAGGTCGGCGTTCTGGAGCTTGTACTGGTAGCCAGAATCCTTGCTCACACGGCCTGCATGCCAGCGCTCCCCAGCGAAGTCGACAATGGTGCCGGGTTTATCGAATAGGCACAGCAGCTCCGGCCGGAGCAGGCCCCGGTACAACTGGCGGACGGTATCCACGCCGCAGTGCAGCAGGCGGACTTTAGACAGGTCGACAATGCGGGCGTTGCCCGGGTCTACGAACAGCCGACCGTTCACGTCTTCACGTGCCAGCATGTCGAGTCTCAGGAAGTCTTTTGGCTTTTTCACTTGGTCACCTATTGCTGATTACTGCGGAAGTTTTCGTCTTACTTTCTGACGTGTTACAGGGGCGTCAGCGGACCGGCGGGGCGCACCCGTGCTCGTCCCTCGCCCGCAACCGCACCGCCGGTCCGCAGCCTTCGTCTGTCACTGTCCAGGCGCTCGGCGAGGGACTTCCTGGGCTCATCATGGAGCCCCAGTTATTCCCCCAGGCGGATAGCAGCAGGTAGAGGATCAACGCGAGAAAACCCGGCAGGGTTTCAGGTGTGGGCGGGAGCAGATGCAGACGCGAACGCCTAGGATCAGACGTTGAGGTTGTGCGGCGCTGGCGGGCGTTGAAGATCAACACCAAGGGCTTCGCCCTTGTCATCCCACTCTTGCCGCCGAGGGCTCGGGAGCGCGGGGCGGTGAAGCTGCCCCACTCTCCCGTGGTCAGGCTCGTTTTCATGGCGTGGGGTCAAGGGTTCGCTGCGCCCGTGCTTCCGTTCGCCGGAACGGTGGAGCTGTTCCGACGAGCCGGGAGCGCGGCCCCTGACCCAGAATCATCGGCGGAATGGGTCAGGGTCATGCGGCCCAGTACGTTGCCGGAACCATGCCGGTCGCGGTACCGCATCGCCCTGATAGTGCAAATGTCGTCGAAGTAGAATTCGTTCGGGTTGCCCGTGCTGGAGCTGACCTCGACGGCGAGGAAGCAGGGAGCACCCTGCATGCTGTCCCGTGGGATCAGCACGCCGACGATATCGGCACACTGCCAGAAGGATTCCGTATCACCGTCCCACATCAGTTCCAGCAGGACGGTTTGCCCGACGTAGCTCAGAGCCGTAGGCGTATCCAGGGTCAATCCGCGCTTAGCCATGGTGGCGCTCTCCTTCCGTGGGTTGCTGGGCTGGGATCAGTTGCGGGAGCTGCAGGCGCTCCAGCACCTTGGCGGTGGTGTGGCCACGACCGTGAATGACTCGGGCGGTCTGGATCAGGTGGAAGTGCACTTCCAGCGGGTATTCGTGGCCGCCTTCAAACGGCATGGTGAGGAAGTAGCCGTCTTCAAACACGCCCGGCACTGGCAGCACCAGGCCGATGACGTGGTAGCAGCGCCAACGGCGTTCGCCTTCATCTTCCCAGTACAGTTCCATGAGCACGGTCTGCCCCAGGAAGCCAACAGCGGTAATCGGGTCGAGCTGGAAAGGTTGCTTAGGCATGGGCGTAGTCCCCTTCCTTGAACTCGGTTTTGCCCTTGGTCAGATCGGCGCGCAGGCGAGCCAGATTGACCATGCGGAAGTCGGCCATCCTGAGCGTCGGAATGGTGCCGGTAGTAGCCCACTCGGCCACCTCTTCCACTGACACGCCGCTCAGCTCGGCAAAGGTCTTGAGGCTGCACAGGTCGAGGCTTTCGTTAGTGGCGGTCATTGGTTGCCCTCCTTGGCGGCTTTGTCCTGGGCGTAGCTCGCTTCCAGGCGAATGACGACTTCCGAGTTCATCGAACGGCGCGAGGCGAAGGCGGACTGTTCGATCTTGGCGCGCAGCTCGGGCGGTACGCGCAGCTTGAATTGCGGGTCTGTTCGGCTCACAGCGTCCACTCCTGTTCCAGTAGCTGGCGGGTCAACAACGCCACGTTGACCATGGTGCGTTTGCCGACCTTCTGCGAAGGGAGGTAGTTACGTTCTACCCAGGTGCGTACCACGATGGGTTCGTCGCCCATGCCGATCCACTCGGCGAACTTCTGCCACGGCATCAAGGGCGGTGCGCCGTGCAGCTTTTGCGGGTCGAGACCTTCCGTATCCATAAGCTTTAATCCACTATGTTCGGCAATGTTCAGCATTCCGAGGGAGCAAATACAACCCTCGGAGCAAATATAGCCCCCACCGTGAGTGAGAGCAACATTTGCCCCCGATTAAGAGAAAATCAATATCTATATGGAAAGCTCAGGCGATAGGGCTCGTCTATTGATCAAGATGTATGGCCCCAAGAGGATCAGCACCGAAAGCGGTACTGACCACAACCGTTGGAAAAGCCTTAGCAAAGGCGCAGTGCGAATCAGCACTGAAGAGATCGACGTACTGGTGAAGATCTACCCCCAATACGCCTTATGGCTGGCTAGCGGCCAGATTGCGCCTGCTGCTGGACAAACCAGCCCGGCCTATGACGAAGCCAACCGAAACTTGAGCCAACCCAACGCGGGATAGCGATCACCCAGGAAGCAGCTAGGCGCTGGTATGCCCGTAAATAAGATTCAAGGAAAGAGAAAGTTATGAGCGCGCACTTTCAAATCAAAAAGGCAAAAGATGCCCAATACCATGTTCAGTTACTTGCAGGAAATGGAGAGATAATTCTAGCAAGTGAACTATTTAAGTCAAAAGAAACAGCATTAAACACGATCGAAGCAATAAAGAACTCCTCCAAAAAAGAAGACTCCTTTACATTAAGGGAGTTATCAAACGGCAAATATTTATTCTTACTTAGAGCATCAAGCGGGCAAATAATTGGCTCTAGCCAAGTATACGCCACTCTCTCCGGGGCAAAGTTAGGCATTAACTCCGTAATAGCAAACGCGCCCCACGCTTCAATTCAGGACTTAACAACCCCCCACTCAGGCTCAAAGCATAGCTCTCGCCAAACCGAATATATCGGAAGCATCCGCACCTTTCTTACAGAAATAAGCAACATACCACCAGACAGGGAATCCATTAGATTTTATCGCGGACACGGAAATTACAAATACGATCTAATTCCCAGCATATACAGAAACAAAGGGTGGATAAAAAACGAGAGCACAATGCTTCATGAACTCATGCTCAGATGCCCTAATGACTTCGACATTTCAGGCTCTACATTTAGCAATCTTGTCAAAATGCAACACTACTCACTGCCTACGAGACTTCTAGACCTAACAGCCAATCCACTAATAGCACTATACTTTGCCTGTGAAGACGAAAAGCCACACGACGCAGAAGTTGTTGCATTTCGAGTACCCAAAAAAGAGATACGATACTACGACAGCGATACTGTCAGCGTAATATCCAACATAAGCAGAATGCCGCCTACATTTTCAGCAAAGAAAAACCCCAACATAGAAGTATTCAATCAAAGCCCAGAAATCGTGAGACTGGTACGAGAGATACAACGCGAGAAGCCTTACTTTGAAGGTCGCATAGAGTCGACGCACTTAAAATCTGTGGTATGCGTAAAACCCGTACTAGACAACCCTAGAATAATTAAACAAGACGGTGCTTTTTTTCTATTCGGAATGGGCTTATCAAAACTAGACCCTGCAGAGATACCCGAACAATACCTAGCATCATCCAATGAGCTTCGCATGATTATCAGAGGCGCAGACAAACGAAAAATACTCCAGCAACTTGAGCTACTCGGAATAACAAAACAATCAATATACCCTGAAATCGAGCATGTAGCCGGGTATATCAAAAGCGCCTATATGGAATACTAATCCTTAATAAACACACGAAGAACAAACCAGTTTCAGCACCACATACATAGCAAGACACATCAGACCAGTGCAATAGCAGGTGCGTAGCAGTAAGATGCATGATTCATATCATTACTTACGAAACGACTCTGGAGAGTAAATCTCGTCAAACCTTTCCCTCTCAATTGACTCTCCACTCTTTATAGTTTTCTCAACTTGCCCTTCAACTTCCGAGAGATACTGAAGATATTGCTCATGAGCTTCAGCCATAGGAGACAAGGCTGGAGCCCGCTTATTATCCAAATGGTAACGAACGTGCCACCGAAGTGCAGCTGCATTTCTATACTGTGCCTTAACGAGCTCTCCCCACTCCCTTCCCAAAATAGCCGTTTCTTCATTTACACCATTTTTATTATGATGCTTATGCACCTCCACAATCAGCTCACGAATACTTTCAAGCCCCTCATTTAAATTACGAACAAGCGAATGAATAAGCTGATAAGAAATTCTCTGACTTTGACTTAAATACAGAAGAGCATCTTTATAGTAATTGGCAAATATAAAATTTGACACACCTATACAAGCTGAACTATCAATACCTTGAGCACCATATATTTGCAAATCTCTAGCAAGCGAAAAAATTACACGATCGACTTCTTTCTCTACATCCTGCAACTCCTCAAGAAGCAAAGCCTTGATTTTACGAGCCCTAACCCAATCCTTGATCAGACTAGTTAATTGAGCAAGAACCCAACCGACCACTGCAGCAGCGACGCCTATAACAACCTTGACAGTGCTTTCATCTACATCCATGGCTTCCCCTCAAAAAGTCGCAGGATAATATTACATCAGCCCGAGATTCCCCCTCCATCGCTAGTACCAGTGTCTGTACGGGCCAAATTACTCATCATGTTAGGCACAAGCATTTCAGCAAAACCAGAAATCATTGCGACCAGTAAGACACCATGATTACTCTTTGCTTCTTGAATAAAGGAAAAAGCGATACCTGAACTTATAGCCAAATATGAAAAAACAGAAGCTATTATTGCAATAATTATCCTAGACGAACCTATCAAACCATTGGTAGCCCAATTTGCGTCTATATCAATTTTTAGACTACTGTAACCAACAGCAATAGACAAAATACCTCCAAGGGCACCACAAAGCATAGCCAGCGTTATCAAACCGGCACTACCTGAAGAAAAAAAAGCTATTACCGACATTAATAGCGCAGTCAAAAAAGCACTGAGAGTATACTGAATTCGACCTTGTATTGTTTTCAGCTTTATTATTCGTTCCTCAGCATGACCCAACATCTTCTTGGCTTCATCATAATTCCCAGCAACATTAGTTGTCATAGCCCTGGCAATTTGTTTGTTAATTGGCTCCGACCAAGAAAGATTTTCAGGGAGCCATGAATAAATTCGCGCAAGATCCACCCCGATCCTGAAATGATTATTCATATAAAGTTCCATTTCAGGATGATCATCATCCATATCCAATTTAATAGCCGAAGTAGTTCGATAAACCACATATCCTATGGCTTTTGTGTAAATCTTCTCGACTTTCACACCGTCGTTATCCAGACCTCCTGTCTTATAATCATATGGTTTCATTTGAACCTTATTTGCATTAGAACAAGCCATTCCCTCAGCAGTCATTGTTATTGCCCTTAAGCTATAGATCACAAAAAATAGTGGCCAAAAGCTACCCCTGAGGAATTGTGTCTGTCTAGCTGCTGTGTCGAAAAAGTGTCGAAAACACTGCAAGGGATAGCGGGGAAATGCAGCGCGGGCTGGGCTGTAAGGCCAGCAAAGCGGGGCTTTGCGGATCACAGCGAGGGGCCGGAAAGGGTTCGATTCCCATCACCCGCTCCAGACAGCCAAGAAAAAGCCCCGTCATCACTGACGGGGCTTTTTCGTTTCTGGCGTTTGTAGGGCTTGACCGCAAGGGTTTGGGCCGGGAAAGATGGCGCTTTGCGATCAGGCAGAACAGGCAGAACAGGCGCTAGACAGGAAAATAAATCTGTCCCCCCTTTTCATTGAATTTGGTTCATGGTGCATAACATTGTAGGTAAGGGGCGCTCCGCGGCGCTTTATTGCACAGCGTCCAGCGTCCAGCGACCGGAGGGAGCGGCCTTGACCGAGATGTTAGGCAACTGGTCGATCCTCAAAACCCTCGAACTCTGGGGTTTCGTACACCGTCAACCTGTACTTTTGCCGTAAAGCATTAATTACTTTCTGAACGTGTGGGCCAGGTTTTGAAGATTTGATCTGATGTTTCATGGAGGTGAATGTATCGATTGCCACTTTTTCGCCGCCATCAAATATCCAAATGTATGAGTCCCCCTGGTGCCCGGCTTCGACGTGCGAAAAGCGTGCCGTTATGAACAAAAGCAATTCATTGTGAATGTCGTCGTAGTTTTTCTCGTACATCATCTCGGCGAAGATCATTGGAAAATCAATGCCTAACGCCGTTGCAAAGGCGCGAAGTGTAGCTGGCGCAGCCTTTGCGCCAGCAAAGGGTGTGACAGCTTTGCTTTGTCGCTCTTGGGCACTTTGTTAGTGCTTTCCATCGGCGTCATGATTCTAGCTTCCAGATTTAGACGCGAGATTCTGCTCATACTTTGCGAGCTCCTTAAGCAAGGTTTCTCCCCATCTTCCCGTCTCAGCAATGGTGCTTACGTGCAGCTCATTTGCATACGCAAGTATTTGCTCGAACCCTTTAGACGCATCTACGCCACTGGCCTTCTGAGCTGCGATATACTCACACCAGTTGAGCCTGGCCTTTGTAATGATTCGCTCTATTTCAAGCTGAGTCGTGACAAATCTAATATGACCATCTGTGCCTCCAAATAAGGTATTAGCGGCCAATAGGCTGCCTGCCATTGCCAAGAATAAATATCCATAACTAGAGACACCTTCAAAGCATGGATCGTCTGTCGCAGCAAGCAATGGGATGATCAATCCTATGCTACCCAGTATCCAAGCACCCAGTCTGGTTAGCCCAGATATCCAAGCGCGAGTCCGTCGACGCCTGTAGTAGTAGCGCAACTCCGCATCAGCCAAGTCATCAACCGCGCCGAATAAGCTATTAAGAGATGTGAGCACATCATCTGGCCCCCAACTCAGGACATCCATCGCTTTCTTGAATGCTTGAATGCGAACAGGGTCTTCAGTTCTTGGTTGTAACCACAGCATAGGACTCTCCGGCTGGTGGCACTAACTAGGTTGTAGAAAAACTAAATGGCAAATTTTACGACTGCGATTCTGGCTGTTTTTTAGCCAAAAACCAGCATCTCTCTTGAAATCTAACGTATTCATCTCGCTCAATTCCTCCAGATTTCGCGTACAGCAACACTCTTGAATAGGCCTTGAGGTTTTTCTACAGCCTCAACGTTTGGTTAAGGGGCGGGCTTTAGCTCGTCCGAGTGAGCGCAGCGAACGATTTGAACCACTAGTTAGAGGCTGCATAAGTAGTTCTGTTGTTCAATGTGCCAAGGCTCCGGGTATGGCTGATGGTCTTCGTCGTGTATTCGCCTAAGTCGTTGAACTGATAGTAAATTTGCATGACTTCGAAATGAGAGCTTGCAAAAAATAGCCAGATGCAGACGCTGCTATGGAAAAGGGGACATATTTATCTATTAAAGCCTTTACGCATATGGCTCAACCCTGCCCATGCGCCAAATATGGCAGACGCAGGCACTAACACAACCCATATGAATTCAAACTTTGCTTCCTTCTCAAGCAACAACGCTAACGAATAGAATCCGCCATAAACAACAAATCCGAGCATCACACCAACAATTGTAGTTGCAAACAACTTAACAGCAGTAGCTGCATCATGCTTTGACAGAAACAAAAACACTTTCCCCGAAAAGCACGCCAACAAAAATGAATAGATCACTAGCGGAATAATGCCCAGCATAAAGCCAAACGACGGAATAAACACCATTAAATAAGCTGCTATTATCCCCATATAGAGCACACCGATAAAATCAGCTCCTCCCGCACTAGGCCTTGCCACTGAAAAACAGTGCAACAGTGACAATGCAACCACGTAGGTTATGGCACTAAACAATGGGCCAAGAACAACAGTTCGAATAAAAATATACAGCGACATAGCGCCACCAGATGTAAGGGCAGAAATGTTATCGTCTAGCCATGGAGCTGGCTCTTGAGAATCGCTGCCAGCGAAGCTAGCCGTAGCCCTCTAACCTGTCTAGCCGCTGTGTCGAAAAAGTGTCGAAAACACTGCAAGAAATAGCGAAAAAATACCGCACTGGCTGGGCAGCAAGCTAAGTAAAGCCGGGCTTTGCGGATCACAGCAAAAGACTGGAAAGCTTTCGATTCCCGCCAGTCATCACAGTATCCTCACGTCAGTTGCCACATACCGAGAAAAGGAATTCCCAATGAACAACCACAAGTTTTTCACCAACCGCACCATCCAGCTGTGCCGACTGATTCTGCTGGCAGCCACTCTCTACAGCGGCTTCCTGCTTGCACTGTATCTGTGGAGTAGCGAGTTTTCGGAAGCACTGAGCCATCTCGCCACCACGATGTTGCTCCTGTTTTTCTGGTCGCTACAGCCTCTGGCGAAGCTCGTAAAAAAATCCAGCGCTTCGGCCAAACAGCAATGAGCGTTGATAAAAGAGGATTGATTTAAGGATGTTCTGAAAAGCCATTTATCGTCACTCCCGCGAAGGCGGGAGCCCAGATGATTCGTCGGTTCTGGATGCCCACCTGCGCGGGCATGACGCCTTTCAGTGCGCCCCTAATCGCCTCCCCCGCCCAAGAATCAAATCTATCCCCAGCCTCCCGCGACCTAGCGCAGCATCAAGAGCTCGAATCAGCAGGTGCGACGCCCTTGACTTGTAGTCGTGCGACACAGCGATAGGCAGGGCAGCGACGATCAGCTTGTACAAGATTTCGACGCACCTCTCCGATACTCAACACGCCCGCAAGCACGCCATTAATCGCCCAGCACAACGCACTACGGGCCTTGAATTTTAGCCAGATCACGCCCATAAGCCCGATCTAGAGCGGCAAAGTGCCATCAATTAGCTTCATCAAGCCTGCCCATTGAAAAGCCCTAATAGCTATACAAATAGAAAACCATGTACAAGTCTGCAGCAGGCCGGATGTATGAATCGCGCAAGCCGCGCGGCGTTGTCTGCATCTTGAGGAGTAACCGCATGAATTCCCCCATGAGTATTGCTCAGCGTTTGAGCCTGGGCTTTGGCCTGGTGTTGTCGCTGATGATTCTGATCACGCTCATCGGTGTGCAGCGCGTCGGTTTCATCGACGAGACGCTGACCGCCGTCAGCGATGGCGCCGCGCTGAAGCAGCGCTACGCGATCAACTTTCGCGGCAGCGTGCATGATCGCGCCATCGCCATTCGCGATGCAGTACTGGATGGCGATGGTGCGGCGTTGGCCGGGCATCTCGGCGAGATCCAGCGTCTGGACCGCTTCTATCAGGAGTCGGCGCAGGCCATGCAAGCGCTACTGGCGAAACAGGCGCCCACGGCAGCGGAACAGCGCCTGCTGGAGAACATCAAGACCATCGAGCGCAGCACGCTGGCGCTGACCGAGCAGTTGATCAGCCTGCGCCGTGACGGCAATCAGGCGGCGCTACCCTTGTTGCTGGAGCGTGTGTCTCCGGCTTACAGCGAGTGGCTCAAGCACATCAATACCTTTATCGATCACCAGGAAGAGGTGATCAGCCAGGATCTGGGCGAGGTGCGCGAGGTGGCCGGTGGCTTCCGTTTGCTGATTTTGCTGGTCACGGGCGCCGCCTTGCTGCTGAGCGTGGGCATCAGCCTGGTAATCATCAACAAGTTGAAATCGACACTGGGCGCCGAGCCGCACCGGGTCGCTCAGGTGATCCAGCAATTGGCCAAGGGTGAACTCGATCAGCAGATCGAGACGCAGTATCCCAATAGCGTGATGGCGGATCTGCAGAACATGGTGCGCCACCTGAGCGACACCATCGCGCAGGTACGCAGTGCGGCAACGGAGCTGACTCATTCGTCGGATCAGTTGATGGCCACGTCCGACAGCAACAACCAGCAGATTCGCCTGCAATCGAGCGAGGCCGAGCAAATGGCCACGGCGATCAACCAGATGGCCGCCACGGTCAGCGAGGTGGCCAACTATGCCGCCAGCGCAGCGGCCGCCACACGTAATGCCGGCGGCGAGGTAACCATTGGCAATCGCGTGGTGAACGAGACGGCAACCGCCATCCAGACATTGGCGCGCACCCTGGAAAGTGCAACGCAGAGCGTGCAGCAGGTTTCCAGCGACAGTGAGAGCATCGAAAAGATCATCGAGGTGATTACCTCCATCGCCGAACAGACCAACCTGCTGGCGCTCAATGCGGCTATCGAGGCAGCCCGCGCCGGTGAGCACGGCCGTGGCTTTGCGGTGGTGGCGGACGAGGTGCGTTCCCTGGCGACCCGCACCCAGGACTCGACACGGGAAATTCGCGGCATGATCGCCAAGCTCCAGGAGGGCGCCGGCAAGGCTGCAGAGGTGATGCTCGAGAGCCGCGAGTTGGCGCAGAAGACTGTCGAGCAGACCGTGCTGGCCGAGCAGGCGCTGAGCAAGATCAGTGATGAAGTGACCGCGATCAATGACATGAACACGCAAATCGCCAGCGCCTCGGAACAGCAAAGCGCGGTCGCCGAGGAGGTCAACCAGAACATCAGCCGCATCCACAACGCGACTCTGGAAACCTCCGCCGGCTCGGAGCAGGTGGCGGCCTCCAGCCAGGAGCTGGCAACCCTGGCGAACCGCCTGACCGACAAGGTGAGCTTCTTCAAGGTGCGGGCAGCCTGACAACGCAGCGCGGGTAACGGCCAGCCGTTCGGGCGACTGCATCGATGCCTTTGCACGACGCCCGACGTTTCTGGTTTATCGCTGTATTGGTCAGGCAGTAGTTGCCTCAAACCCGCGCTACCTCCTCGCCAAAGCACTGATTCAACCGGAACTTCTGCCCCCCAACGCCACCAGAACCCTATATGTCTTTTTTCTGGAGGCCCCTGGCGATGGAACAGTGGAATATCTGGCTTGAACGCGATGTCTGGCTCAACGTGGCGATTGTTCTGGTCGCCACGGCGCTGATCTACAGCGTGCTGCGTACCCTGGTGAACACCCTGCACAAGCGGCTTAAGGCCGGTTCGGCGGACCAGGAGAGCAGTTGGTCACACTTCATCGCCATGGTCATCGGCCGTACCAGCCGCGTGCTGTTATTGGCGTTTTCCCTGCTGTTGGCGTTGCGTCTGGCGGACTTGCCGCTCGCCTGGCAAAGCGCGCTGAGCCATACCTGGTTCGTCGCCCTGGCCTTGCAGGTAGCATTGTGGGTCGATACCGGCGTGCGCCTGTGGTCGCGCAGCCTGGTGATAGGCAAGAGCGGCGGCAGCTACAACCCGGTGATGACCACCATCATCAGCATCATGATCCTGATCGTGGTGTGGTCGGTGATGCTGCTGTCGATCCTGGCCAACCTGGGGGTGGATATCACCGCGCTGGTGGCCAGCCTGGGTGTCGGTGGCATCGCCGTGGCGCTGGCAGTGCAGACGGTACTCAGCGATGTGTTCGCTTCGCTATCGATTGGCGTCGACAAGCCGTTCGAGATCGGTGATTTCGTGGTGTTCGGCGAAGTCGCCGGGTCCATCGAACATATCGGCCTGAAGACCACGCGTATTCGCAGCCTCAGCGGTGAGCAGGTGGTGTGCGCCAACGCCGATCTGCTGCGCCAGATCGTGCACAACTACAAGCGCATGAATACCCGCCGCATCGTCTTCAAGTTCGGCATCAATTACGACACGCCCAGCGCCAAGGTGCGTCAGGTGTCGGAAAAGGTCGGCGATATCATCCGCGCCACGCCCCAGGCCCGCTTCGACCGCGCGCATTTTCTCGGCTTCGATGAAAGCCAGCTGACCTTCGAGGTGGTGTATATCGTGCTGACCTCGGACTACAACCAGTACATGGACATCCAACAGGAGATCAACCTGCAACTGCTCGATGCCCTGCGCGAGCTGGACGTGCGCTTCGCCCTGCCCCGCCGCGATCTGCGCCTGGTGGGCGAGAGGATGCCGGTACTCAAGGTCGACGGCCTGCCGCAGCCGGCCCAGAGCGAGGGCGGCGACTCGGATCAGCGCCTGCCGAGGTTCAGCTGACGGCAAGGGCGGGAGAGCACGGGCGCTGCTTACAATCTGACGAACTGAGCAGCAGCCCATGCACCAACCAGCCCGCAATAAAGGCCTCTGGCCATCACGCAAGCATTTGAAAAACCTGAAATGTCTGTCTTCACATCGACAGCGGTGACGGCTACCCTGCCGCCCCATGATTCGACGTCTACTGCCCCTGCTCTGCTGTTTCACAGCCCTTTCCCTGCACGCCGCACCCGCCACTTTCGCCGAGGCCAAGCGCCTGGCCTGGCCGCTGTATGAGCAGCAATCCACCGAGTTCTATTGCGGCTGCAAGTACAGCGGCAATCGGGTCGATCTGCGCTCCTGTGGTTACACGCCGCGCAAGAACGCCAATCGCGCCCAGCGCATCGAGTGGGAACATATCGTCCCGGCCTGGGTGATCGGCCATCAGCGCCAGTGCTGGCAGAAAGGCGGCCGCAAGAACTGCGCAGCCAACGATGTGCAGTTCCGCAAAGCCGAGGCCGACCTGCACAACCTGGTGCCGAGCATTGGCGAGGTGAATGGCGACCGCAGCAACTACAGCTTCGCCTGGCTGCCGCAGAAGCCGCATCAATACGGCCGTTGCGAGACGGTGGTGGACTTCAAGGCACGCAAGGTGATGCCACGCCCGGCCATCCGCGGGATGATCGCGCGCACCTATTTCTACATGTCCGACCGTTACAAGCTGCGCCTGTCGAAACAGGACCGGCAGCTCTACGAAGCCTGGAGCAAGGCCTACCCGCCCAAGGCCTGGGAGCAGCAGCGCAACCAGCAGGTGGCGTGCGTGATGGGCAGGGGCAACCCCTATGTAGGCAAGGTGGATATGAGCCGCTGCGGGCGCAAGCGGGCGTAGGCAAACCGAACGCCAGCCTCGTAGGGCGGACTCAGGAGCGCCAGCGAACAGTCCGCCGGGCCATGCCACGTCCGGGCCCGGTAAGCCCCAACGGCGGCGTAACTTGGCCCAGATGCACAACCGCATCGCGGCTGAAGCCGCTCCTACGGGTTTGCGTCGCGGCGCTCTATGCCAGCCGCTGCAACTCCCGCCGCACCATGTTGGCGAACTCCGGTGGGCTGAGCTGGTACAGCTCCTGCGCCACCCAGGGTAGCCAGCGCCCTTGCAGCTCGGCTTTGCGCGCCAGCAGGCGCTGGGCCTCGGCTTCGGCGCGGGCCTGGTGTTCGCGGTGGTAGTCGGCGCGGCTCGGTTTTTCTGTACTCACGCTGTTGCCCTTTTCCTCATGCCGGGCAGAGCAGGCATAATCGCTGCCTGTTCGCCCATTTCGACCGTCATCAATGCGCATCCACGTCAGTTTCATCGACCGCGTCGGCATCACCCAGGAAGTCCTGGCGCTGCTTGGCGGGCGCAATCTGAACCTCGATGCGGTGGAGATGGTACCGCCAAACGTCTACATCGACGCACCGACCCTGAGCGCCGCCGTGCTAGAGGAGCTGCGCGGCGCGCTGCTGCAGGTGCACGGTGTGCAGAGCGTCGAGGTGGTGGACATTCTGCCCGGCCAGCGCCGCCGCCTGCAGCTCGATGCGCTGCTCGCGGCCATGCCCGACCCGGTGCTGGCGGTGGATGACCGCGCCACCGTGCTGCTGGCCAACCCGGCGCTGCTGGACATGTGCAACCGCCCTCCCGAAGGCCTGAGCATCGCCGCACTGTTCGCCGATGAAGCACTGCAGCAATCGCTGCTCGCCGCCGGCTTTCATCAGCCGCTGCGCGAGGTGCATTTCGCCGGCCAGCCACTGCTGCTCGATGCCCAACCGATCACCGAAGACGGTCGCCTGACCGGCGGTCTGCTGACCCTTTATGCGCCGAGCCGCATGGGCCAGCGCCTGGCCGCGCTACATCACGACCATGCCGAGGGTTTCGATTCGCTGCTTGGCGAGTCGGCACCGATCCGCGCGCTCAAGGCTCGCGCGCTGCGTGTGGCATCGCTCGATGCACCGCTGCTGATCCACGGCGAAACCGGTACCGGCAAGGAGCTGGTGGCGCGCGCCTGCCACACCGTCAGCGTGCGTCGCACTGCGCCGTTCCTGGCATTGAACTGCGCCGCCCTGCCTGAGAACCTGGCCGAGAGCGAGCTGTTCGGCTACGCCCCCGGCGCCTTCACCGGCGCCCAGCGCGGCGGCAAGCCGGGGCTGTTGGAGCTGGCCAACCAGGGCACGGTGTTCCTCGACGAGATCGGCGAGATGTCGCCCTATCTGCAGGCCAAGCTGTTGCGCTTTCTCAACGACGGCAGCTTCCGCCGCGTCGGTGGCGACCGCGAAGTGAAGGTGGACGTGCGCATTCTCAGCGCCACCCACCGCGATCTGGAAAAGATGGTCGCCGAGGGCAGCTTCCGCGAGGACCTGTTCTACCGCCTCAATGTGCTCAACCTGGAAGTGCCGCCGCTGCGCGAGCGCGGCCAGGACATCCTGCTGCTGGCCCAGCATTTCATGGCCCAGGCCTGCGCACAGATCCAACGTCTGCCCTGCCGCCTGGCGCCGGCAACCTTCCCGGCGCTGTTGGCGGGGCGCTGGCCGGGCAACGTGCGCCAATTGCAGAACGTGATCTTCCGCGCCGCCGCGATCTGCGACAGCAACTGGGTGGAGATGGATGACCTGGATATCGCCGGCACTGAAGTGGCGCCGAAGGTAGAAGGGGAAGTCGCCAGCCTGGAACAGGCCATGGACGAATACGAGAAGGCGCTGCTGGAAAAGCTCTACGACAGCCACCCCTCCAGCCGCCAGCTGGCCGCGCGCCTGGGCACCTCGCACACCGCCATCGCCAAGCGCCTGCGCAAGTACGGAATACCGGGCAAGCACTGACGCACTCGCCCTACGCCATCGCCCAGCACAGTAGGGTGGGTTAGGCGCCTGTCTTAGATACGAAAATCCCGCAGGTTCAGATGCGCCGTAACCCACCATCGGCGCAACGCGGAAGATCGCTCGGTGGGTTACGCAGCGCACCACCACCGCGCCGTCAGATCGTTCATCGATCAGCGCCGCTAACCCACCCTACGGTTCTCACCGCGCGCCTGGACACCTTCGCCCCCCTGTAAGGTGGGTCAGGCGCTTGTCTTGAATACGGACAACCCCGCAGTTTCAGATGCGCCGTAACCCACCATCGGCGCAACGCGGGAGATCGCCCGGTGGGTTACGCGGCGCACCACGACCGCAGTGTCTGAGAACTCACCTATTGGCGCCGCTAACACACTCTACGGTTCTCGGCGCTCAGTCAGATCGGCGTGGTGCTGGTCGGCACCTTGATCAGCCCGCAGGCCACGCGCGCACCGCCACCACCCAGCGGCTGCGGGTGATCGGCGTGATTGTCGCCGCCGGCATGAATCATCAGCGAACGGTTATGCAGGTCTTGCAGGCTCTTGAGTCGCGGTGCCAGCACCGGCTGGCTGGCGCTGCCATCCTCGGTGACGAGCAACGCCGGCAGGTCACCGAGATGGGCGTCGTCTTCCCAGGGGAAACCGTGACGGCCGGCGTTCTGCGGGTCCCAGTGGCCGCCTGCAGCGCCGGCTGGTGTCAGCTTGCCGTCCACTTCGGCTGCATTGCAGTTGGCTTCGGTGTGCACATGAAAGCCATGCACGCCCGGTTCCAGTCCCTGTAGATCGGGGGTGAACACCAGCCCATAGGGCGACTGGCTGATGGTCACGCTGCCGACAGGCGCGCCTGTGCCGTTTTCGGTGGCCTGTTCGAGGGTCACGGTGACTGTCTCGCTGGCCTGCAGGCTGGTGGCGCCGAGCAACGCGAATGCCAGGGGAATCAGGGGTCTCATGGTCGGTCTATCTCCTTGTTTATGAAGCCTCCCAGTTACCGACCCTCAATGCCCTTGAGCGGTTCCAGTTAGATGACGTATCGATATCATTACACCGTAACGATTCAGCAACAAATGAGTGGAAGCCGCGCCCTGTCTGGTGCGACTTCGACTTTTCCATTTGCGACGCCTGGATTCGTAGCGATATCGTTCCAGAGGACTGTATACAACCACCAAAAATATAGTTAAGTCACTGATTTTATTGACTATTTATACATTGGCACCGGCATTGCAAACGTTCCCGCAACCTGCCCGCCACCTAGAAGCGGACACCATTACCCCCCTGAGGATTTGACATGAGCGAGTTGCGTTTCACCGCCGATCACGAATGGCTGCGTCTGGACAACGATGGTCTGGTTACCGTCGGCATCACCCATTACGCCCAGGACGCGCTCGGCGACGTGGTGTATGTGCAACTGCCGGAAGCCAAGTCCTACGCCCAGGGCGAGGAAGTGGCCGTGCTGGAGTCGGTCAAGGCCGCCAGCAACATCGTCATGCCGCTCGATGGCGAGATCGTCGAGATCAACGCCGACCTGGAAGGCAGCCCGGAGCTGGTCAACGAGTCGCCGCTGGACAAGGCCTGGTTCTTCCGTATGCGCCTGGCCGACAACGCCGTGCTGGCCGACCTGCTGGACAAGGCCGGCTATGATCGTCTGTTGAACGCCAACGCCGACGCCTGAGTGACCGCCATGACCAAGCTCGATACCCAGAACGAATTCATCGCCCGCCACATCGGCCCGCGCGATGCCGACACCGCCGCCATGCTCGAACTGCTCGGCTACGACTCGGTCGATGCACTGACCGGTGCCGTGATCCCCGAGAGCATCAAGGGCACCAGCATCCTCGGCGAGCAGCCGGGCCTGTCGGAAGCCGACGCCCTGGCCAAGATCAAAGCCATCGCCGCCAAGAACCAGCAGCTCAAGAATTTCATCGGCCAGGGTTACTACGGCACCCACACGCCGAGCCCGATCCTGCGCAACCTGCTGGAAAACCCGGCCTGGTACACCGCCTACACCCCGTACCAGCCGGAGATTTCCCAGGGCCGCCTGGAGTCGCTGCTGAACTTCCAGACCCTGGTCAGCGACCTCACCGGCATGCAGATCGCCAACGCATCGCTGCTGGATGAAGCCACCGCAGCCGCCGAGGCCATGACCTTCTGCAAGCGCCTGTCGAAGAACAAGGCCGCCAACACCTTCTTCGTGTCCCAGCACTGCCACCCGCAGACCCTCGACGTACTGCGCACCCGTGCCGAGCCGCTGGGTATCAACATCGAAGTCGGCGACGAAGCCACTATTGCCGACGCCAGCGCCTACTTCGGCGCGCTGCTGCAATACCCGGCGAGCAACGGTGACATCTTCGACTACCGCGCCCTGGTCGAGCGTTTCCACGCCGCCAATGCCCTGGTCGCCGTAGCCGCCGACCTGCTGGCCCTGACCCTGCTCACCCCGCCGGGCGAGTTCGGTGCCGACGTCGCCCTGGGCAGCGCCCAGCGCTTCGGTGTGCCGCTGGGTTTCGGTGGCCCGCACGCGGCCTACTTCGCCACCCGCGACGCGTTCAAGCGCGACATGCCGGGCCGCCTGGTCGGCATGTCGGTCGACCGCTTCGGCAAGCCGGCCCTGCGCCTGGCCATGCAGACCCGCGAGCAGCACATCCGCCGCGAGAAGGCCACCAGTAACATCTGTACCGCCCAGGTGCTGCTGGCCAACATCGCCAGCATGTACGCCGTGTACCACGGCCCGCAGGGCCTGACCGAGATCGCTCAGCGCGTACACAGCTTCACCGCCATTCTCGCCCTGGGCCTGACCAAGCTGGGCCACAGCGTCGAGCAGCAGCACTTCTTCGACACCCTGAGCATCAAGACCGGAGCCAAGACCGCCGAGCTGCATGCCAAGGCCCGTGCTGCCGGCATCAACCTGCGCGAGATCGACGCCGAGCGTCTGGGTCTGTCGCTGGACGAAACCACTGACCAAGCCGCCGTGGAGGCGCTGCTGAACCTGTTCGCCGCTGACCAGGCCGCTCCTGCCGTCAGCGACCTGGCTGCACAGATCGCCAGCCGCCTGCCAGAAGGCCTGCTGCGCCAGTCGGCGATCCTGCAGCACGAAGTGTTCAACCGCTACCACAGCGAAACCGAGCTGATGCGCTACCTGCGCAAGCTGGCGGACAAGGACCTGGCGCTGGATCGCAGCATGATCCCGCTGGGCTCCTGCACCATGAAGCTCAATGCCGCCAGCGAGATGATCCCGGTGACCTGGCCGGAATTCGGCAACCTGCACCCGTTCGCGCCGGTCGAGCAGGCTGCGGGTTACACCCAACTGACCACTGAGCTCGAAGCCATGCTCTGCGCCGCCACCGGCTACGACGCCGTGTCGCTGCAGCCCAACGCCGGTTCCCAGGGCGAGTACGCCGGCCTGCTGGCCATCCGTGCCTATCACCTGAGCCGTGGCGACGATCAGCGCGACATCTGCCTGATCCCGCAATCGGCCCACGGCACCAACCCGGCAACCGCCTCCATGGCCGGTATGCGCGTGGTGGTGACCGCCTGTGATGCACGCGGCAACGTCGACATCGCTGATCTTAAGGCCAAGGCCGAAGAGCACAAGGATCGCCTGGCTGCGATCATGATCACCTACCCGTCCACCCACGGTGTGTTCGAGGAAGGTATCCGCGAGATCTGCCAGATCATCCACGACAACGGCGGCCAGGTTTACATCGACGGCGCCAACATGAACGCCATGGTCGGCCTCTGCGCCCCTGGCCAGTTCGGCGGCGACGTCTCCCACCTGAACCTGCACAAGACCTTCTGCATCCCGCACGGCGGTGGCGGCCCGGGCGTCGGCCCGATTGGCGTCAAGTCGCACCTGGCGCCGTTCCTGCCGGGCCATGCGCACATGGCACGCAAGGAAGGTGCGGTCAGCGCCGCGCCGTTCGGCAGCGCCAGCATCCTGCCGATCACCTGGATGTACATCACCATGATGGGCGGCAACGGCCTCAAGCGTGCGTCGCAGATGGCCATTCTCAACGCCAACTACATCGCCCGTCGTCTGGAAGAGCACTACCCGGTGCTGTACTCCGGCGAAGGCGGCCTGGTGGCGCACGAGTGCATCCTCGACATCCGTCCGCTCAAGGACAGCAGCGGCATCAGCGTTGACGACGTGGCCAAGCGCCTGATCGACTTCGGCTTCCACGCCCCGACCATGTCCTTCCCGGTTGCCGGCACCCTGATGATCGAGCCGACCGAGAGCGAATCCAAGGAAGAGCTGGATCGTTTCTGCGACGCCATGATCGCCATCCGCGAGGAAATCCGCGCGGTCGAGCAAGGCCGCCTGGACAAGGACGACAACCCGCTGAAGAACGCCCCGCACACCGCGTTAGAGCTGGTTGGCGAATGGCACCACGCCTACAGCCGCGAGCAAGCCGTGTACCCGCTGGCGACGCTGATCGAGGCCAAGTACTGGCCGCCGGTTGGCCGCGTGGACAACGTCTACGGCGACCGCAACCTGGTCTGCGCCTGCCCGTCCATCGAGGCGTATCAGGACGCATAAGCACGGTGAAATACTGTAGGAGCCAGCTTGCTGGCGATCACGGCAACCGCCATCGCCGGCAAGAACTGGGCGTCCCCCCGGCTCCTACATAACCTCTTGCCCCGGATTGCATCCGGGCTACATCCACTCCGATTTTTTCGGCTCCCCTTACCGGGGCGGGCCTTTTTCATCCCGAGAAAAACGATAAAGAGGGCCTCACCATGTTCAGCAAGCACGACCAACTGCAAGGCTATGACGACGCCCTGCTCGCGGCGATCCAGGCCGAAGAACAGCGCCAGGAAGACCATATCGAGCTGATCGCCTCGGAGAACTACTGCAGCCAGCGCGTCATGCAGGCGCAAGGCAGCGGCCTGACCAACAAGTACGCCGAAGGCTATCCGGGCAAGCGCTACTACGGTGGCTGCGAGCATGTGGACAAGGTCGAGGCACTGGCCATCGAGCGCGCCAAGCAGCTGTTCGGCGCCGACTACGCCAACGTCCAGCCGCACTCGGGCTCTTCGGCCAACAGCGCCGTGTACCTCGCGCTGCTCAATGCTGGCGACACCATTCTCGGCATGAGCCTGGCCCACGGCGGCCACCTGACCCACGGCGCCAAGGTGTCGTCCTCGGGCAAGCTGTACAACGCCGTGCAGTACGGCATCGACGAGAACGGCCTGATCGATTACGACGAGGTCGAGCGTCTGGCCGTCGAGCACAAGCCGAAGATGATCGTCGCCGGCTTTTCGGCCTACTCGCGCGTGCTGGACTTCCCGCGTTTCCGCGCCATCGCTGACAAGGTCGGTGCACTGCTGTTCGTCGATATGGCTCACGTTGCCGGCCTGGTCGCGGCCGGCCTGTACCCCAACCCGGTACCGTTCGCCGATGTCGTCACCACCACCACCCACAAGACCCTGCGCGGCCCGCGTGGCGGCCTGATTCTGGCGCGCAAGAACGAAGAGATCGAGAAGAAGCTCAACTCCGCCGTCTTCCCTGGCGCCCAGGGCGGCCCGCTGATGCACGTCATCGCGGCCAAGGCGGTGTGCTTCAAGGAAGCACTGGAGCCGGGCTTCAAGACCTACCAGCAGCAGGTGATCGACAACGCCCGCGCCATGGCGGCGGTGTTCGTCGAGCGCGGCTATGACGTGGTATCCGGCGGCACCGACAACCACCTGATGCTGATCAGCCTGGTCAAGCAGGGCCTGACCGGCAAGGCGGCCGACGCGGCGCTGGGCGATGCTCACATCACGGTGAACAAGAACGCCGTGCCGAACGACCCGCAGTCGCCGTTCGTCACCTCGGGCATCCGCATCGGTACCCCGGCGGTGACCACTCGTGGCTTCAAGGAAGGCGAATGCCGCACCTTGGCTGGCTGGATCTGCGACATCCTCGACGACCTGGACAACCCGGCCGTGATCGAGCGAGTGCGCGGCCAGGTCGCAGACCTGTGCGCCACCTTCCCGGTCTACGCTGACTGACACACAACGTACAACGGGCCGCAAAGCGGCCCCAACCGGTGCGCGCGGCGCACCCAACAGGAAATCGACATGACCACTGAAACTCTCGCCAAGACTCCGCTGCACGCCCTGCACCTCGAACTCGGCGCGCGCATGGTGCCCTTCGCCGGCTATGACATGCCCGTGCAATACCCGCTGGGCGTGATGAAGGAGCACCTGCACACCCGCGAAGCCGCCGGCCTGTTCGACGTCTCGCACATGGGCCAGATCCTGCTGCGTGGCGAGAACGCCGCGCGCGCCCTGGAAACCCTGGTGCCGGTGGACATCATCGACCTGCCGGTGGGCCTGCAGCGCTACGCCATGTTCACCGATGCCCAGGGCGGCATCCTCGACGACCTGATGGTCGCCAACCTGGGTGACGACACCCTGTACCTGGTGGTCAACGCCGCCTGCAAGGATCAGGACCTGGCCCACCTGCAGAAGCACATCGGCGAGCAGTGCCAGATCGAGTGCCTGTTCGAGGAGCGCGCCCTGCTCGCCCTGCAAGGCCCGAAAGCGGTCGACGTACTGGCCCGCCTGGCGCCTGAAGTGAGCAAGATGACCTTCATGCAGGTTGCCCGCGTGCGCCTGCTGGGCAGCGAGTGCATCGTCAGCCGCAGTGGCTACACCGGCGAAGACGGCTTCGAGATTTCCGTCGCCGTCGACCAGGCCGAAGCCCTGGCGCGCAGCCTGCTGGCCGAAGTGGAAGTCGAGGCCATCGGCCTGGGGGCGCGTGACTCGCTGCGCCTGGAAGCCGGCCTGTGCCTGTACGGCCACGACATGAGCAGCGCCACCACGCCGATCGAGGCCAGCCTGCTGTGGGCCATCTCCAAGGTGCGTCGTGCCGATGGCGAGCGCGCCGGCAACTTTCCGGGCGCCGAGCGCGTATTCGAGCAGCAGCAGAAAGGCGTGGCGCGCAAGCGCGTCGGCCTGCTGCCGCAAGAGCGTGTACCGGTGCGTGAAGGCGCAGAAATCGTCGATGCCGACGGCCAGGTGATCGGCCAGGTATGCAGCGGCGGCTTCGGCCCGACCCTCGGCGCGCCGGTGGCCATGGGTTACGTCAACGCCAGCCACACCGCCATCGACAGCGACGTCTGGGCCGTGGTGCGCGGCAAGCGCGTGGCGATGAAAGTCGCCAAGACCCCGTTCGTGCCGCAGCGCTACTACCGCGGCTGATCGGCAACGTAGCCCTGCTCTGTAGGAGCCGCGCCTCGCGGTGAATGCGTCGAAAGACGCAAAAGCTTCGCCTCGGGGCGAGGCTCCTACACTCATCGCGCGTCCTCTGCTCCGTAGTTCGTAGGGCGGGTGAAACCCGCCACATAGCCCTGGCGGGTTGCACCCGCCCTACAGATGACTGCTCCGTAGCCCGGATGCAATCCGCGGATGCCCTGAAAAGCTCCCGGATTGCATCCGGGCTACGTCGTTTCTAACCCCTGATCCGCTCGTAAGGCACCCGCTCGCGCCCGGCGCGCAGCGTCTGCGCCCACCAGTTCAGCTGCACCAGCGTATGCGCCAGCGCCGAATTGGCGCGCCGCGGCTCGCTCAGGCGGCCCTGCTCATCGAACTGCTCCCAGGCATTGGTGAAGCTCACCGAGCCACGCACCGTCATCGCATGCAGCTCCGCCAGCACCTGGCGCAGCTGTTCCACCGCACGCAACCCGCCGGATACCCCGCCATAACTGACGAACCCCACCGGCCGCGCTTCCCAGGAGGCCGGCACCTCGTCGATGAACTGCTTGAGCGCCGCCGGATAGCCGTGGTTGTACTCCGGCGTAACGATCAGAAAGGCATCGGCGCGCAGCAGTTGCTGCAACGACTGATGCCGACGCTCGGCGATCTCCTGCGGTTCGCCGGGCTGGCGAAACATCACGGCCGGATCGACCAGGCTCAGCTCGAATTCACTGCGCTGCTCGATCTGCTCACGCGCCCAGGCCACCACCTGGTCGCAGAAGCGCTCTTCTCGCACACTGCCGTAAATCAGTACCAATCGGATGCGGTCCTGCATGGAATTGCCCTCGGTGTTGTCTATCAAGGCCAGCGAGGGTAAAACCTCAACTTAACTTGAGGTCAACAGGATTTTTCATGACGACGTCGCGCTCCATCCACGAACGCCCGCTGAGCGTCGGCCAGATCGCCGAACGCAGCGGCGTGGCGGTTTCCACGCTGCATTTCTACGAGACCAAAGGGCTGATCCACAGCCAGCGCAATGCCGGTAATCAGCGGCGTTATCGACGCGATGTGCTGCGCCGCGTGGCGATCATCAAGGTGGCGCAACGCCTGGGTATTCCCCTGGCCGATATCGGTGTGGCACTGAGCACACTGCCCTGCGATCACATGCCGACGGCAGCGGACTGGCAGCAACTGTCGGCGCAATGGCAGCGCGATCTGGATGCGCGCATCGAGCAGCTGACGCGGCTACGCGACCAGCTCACCGGCTGTATCGGTTGCGGTTGCCTGTCGATGCAGGACTGCCCACTGCGCAACCCCAGGGACGAACTCGGCGAACAGGGCGCCGGGGCGCGTTTACTGGAGACGGATTAATCGTCCAGGCAGTTGCGTCTGTTGCTGAACACCTCGCGGCAGATGTCACGCACGTCCAGAGAGATCGCCGGCACCTGCGGCAGACGCTCGACCAGCGCACGCACGACGCGCCGCGACAGCGCCCGCTTGTCGTCATCGCTGCGACCGGCCAGCACGTAGAAGATCAGGTGCACGAACAGCCCCGGCTCGCCACCCACGCAGTGGTGCTCGTACAGGCTCAGGCGCACCTTGACCTCACCGGGCTGGAACAGTCCCGTGTCAGCCGCCTGGTCATGCACCAGCTGCACCAGCTCCTGCGGCGCGATCAGCTCACTCACCTCGCGGGCGGCTTCGATCAGGCAATGCGGCATGGATAAACCCTTGATGTAAGTGAATTTGTCATACGTTATCACACAACAAATTCGATACCAGTTGGTTTACCAGCTCTGTGCATAACCGCGTTGCAAGCCTGCAACATCGCCAATAGCGCCGTTACATGGGGAAAACCTACTCAGACTTTCGTCTAGCAATGCGTTGACAAGCGATAAAAAGGCTGTCGATAATCCAGCAAGTTGTATGACGACATATGACAACGATAAAAACAAGAAACAGGGCCATGACATGACTACCCTCGCCTCTCCCTCAGCGCAGCAGCCCCTCGCCTGCTCGGCATCCATCGCCGCCACACGCCATAGAACCGGATTCGCCGGAGGCTGACGTCAGCCACCAGCAATGACCGGCCGCGTTCGGCCGGGCTATCGCCCTCTACGGGGCAAACACAACATTCCCATCATGCAGGTCCTGATGCAGACCGGCAGGGGATGGTTCGTTCAAAAACTGGGAGCACAACAACAATGACCGCACGCAACATCATTCCATTGGCCCTGCTCGGCAGCACGGCTCTGGCCCTGGTTATGCCGACCACCACGCACGCTGCCGGCTTCGTCGAAGACGCCAAGGTCACCCTCGGCCTGCGCAACTATTACTTCAACCGCAACTACCTCAACGGCACCGACCCCGTGATCCGCGGTGAGCGCCAGGGCCAGGCCGAGGGCTGGACGCAGAACTTCATCCTCGATGCCCGCTCCGGTTTCACTCAGGGCACTGTCGGCTTTGGCCTGGATGTGCTCGGTCTGTACAGCATCAAGCTGGACGGCAACCGTGGCGCCGCCAACACCCAGTTGATGCCGATCCACGATGATGGCCAGGCCGCCGACCAGTTCGGCCGTACTGCCGTAGCTGCCAAGGCCAAGATTTCCAAGACCGAACTGAAGGTCGGCGAGTGGTTCGCCGTGCTGCCGATCCTGCGCGCTGACGACGGTCGTTCGCTGCCGCAAACCTTCCAGGGTGCCCAGCTGACTTCCAGCGAGATCGATGGCCTGACCCTGTACGGCGGCCAGTTCTGGAAGAACAGCCAGCGTCACGATGCCAGCCGTGAAGACATGACGTTCAACGGTGTAGAAGGCGATGACTTCAACTTCGGCGGTGGTGAGTACCGTTTCAACGGCAACAACACCATGGTCGGCGTCTGGCACGCACGCCTGGAAGACGTCTACCAGCAGAGCTACGTGCAGCTGACCCACAGCCAACCGGTCGGTGACTGGGTTCTGGGTGCCAACCTTGGCTACTTCAACGGCAAGGACGAAGGCGCGGCCAAGGCCGGCAACCTGGACAACAAGGTCTATCAGGGTGCGCTGTCGGCCAAGAGGGGCAACAACACCTTCCAGGTCACCTACCAGCGACTGAGCGGTGATACCAAATTCCTGCGTATCGACGGCGCCAGTGGCGGCACCCTGGTCAACGACGGTTTCCTGTCTGCTTTCGACAGCCCCGAGGAACGTTCCTGGCAGCTGCGTCATGATTACAACTTCGCCGGCCTCGGCATCCCGGGCCTGACCCTGATGAACCGCTACACCAGTGGCTCCAATATCCATGCCGGCGGCCGTACCGATGCCGAAGAGTGGAGTCGTGAAACCGAACTGGCCTACACCATTCAGGAAGGCACCCTGAAGAACCTGAACGTTCGCTGGCGTAACTCCGACGTCCGCCGTGACGTTGGCCAGGATCTGCACGAGAACCGTCTGATCATCAACTACCCGCTGTCGATTCTGTAATACCGGACGCATCACTGCGTCCTATTGACTCCTGTGTGTTAACGGCACTTTATGCCCGTCCTCGTGACGGGCTTTTTTTTGCCCGCCAACTTTGACGCTCCCTGCACGACGTTAACCCGTAGGGTGCGCCGTGCGCACCGGCTCGAATGCCTCAGGGTGCGCCCCTTACCTCAAGGTGGCGACCATCTGCGCCAGCACGGTCAACACATCCTGCCCCAGCTTCTGCGAGCGTGCGCCATTCCAGCCGGTGTGTGGCTGCGGGCTATCGTCGTGGTCCTTGAACGGCATCTCGATGGTGAACGACAGGCAATCGAAGGCCTGGCCGACGGCGTTACAGGCCAGGGTCAGGTTGGCCTGGCCAGGCTCGTCGCGCGGGTAGCCGAAACGGGTCTGGAACTCGGCGCCGATGCTCACCAGGCGCTTGCGGAAGTCTTCCTCCAGTACGGCCAGGCGCGGCGTATAGCCGGGGTTGCCCTCGCAGCCAGCGGTGAACACGTGAGGGATCTCTTCGTCGCCGTGGATATCGAGGAACAGGTCAACGCCAATACGCTGCATGTGCTGCAGCACGAACAACACCTCGGGGCTGCGCTCGGAGCTGGCTGACTGCCAGGCGCGATTGAGGTCCTGCCCGGCATGGTTGGTGCGCAGATGACCACGATAGGCACCGTCCGGGTTCATGTTCGGCACCAGATAGAACTCTGCCTCGGCCAACAGCGCGGCGATCTCGGCATCCTGCGGATTCTGCAAACGCTCGATCAGCCCCTCCATGAACCACTCGGCCATATGCTCCCCCGGATGCTGCTGGGCGATGATCCACAGTTTGCGCGGTGCGGCAGCCTGCCCGCCAATGCGCAGTAGCTGGATATCACGGCCTTCCAGGCTTCTACCGCTGGCCACCAGTTCAGCGCCGCGCTCCTGCGCGTTGGCGATCAGGCGTTCATGCCGCGCTCGCGGGTAAGGCTCGAAATAAGCGAACCAGACGCGCTCGTGCTCGGCCTGCAACTCGAAGTGCAGTTGCCCGTCCTCATAACGGGTGGGCACGCGAAACCAGTCCTGCTGATCGTAGCTGGCCACCGCCTGGTAACCGTCCCAGGCGCGGTTGTAGGCCGACTGCGCGGCATTGGTCAGGCAGAAGCCATAACCCTGGCCAGGTTGCAGACCATCGACCTGAAAGTGAAACCACTGGAAATGGTGGCTGTTGAGGTCCGGCCGCATGGCCAGCAGTACGCGCTGCGGGTCGCTGGCGTCGACGACCTGAATGTTGCCACTGTCGAAATCCGCACTGATCTTCATGACTGCCTCGTAAGCGAAATCAGCGCTCAGGATTGCAGTTCATGACGCGAGTGTGAAGTCGTACCGCGACAGACTGATCAACGACGGCGAACTATGGTGTCCAGGGTCAGCCTAATAGCGACTTGCCCTGTTTCCCGCCTACGGAGTTTCTGCCATGCCCAGCCCGATCAACCTGCGTCACGCTACCACTGCCCTGCTCGCCCTTGCGTTGCTGGCGGGCTGCGCCGGGCGTGAACCTGACTCCAGCGCGCCGGAAAAACAGCCGCAGGTGGAACAGCCCATCACCCAGACCGAACAGGACCAACTGCGCCAGCAGGCCCAGCGTGGTGATCTGGAAAGCCAGTTCCAGCTCGGCAGCAGCTACTTCGTCGGCCAGCCGGAGAAGAACCTCAAGCAGGCCGAGTACTGGTGGAAGCAGGCCGCCGACAAGGGTCATGCCATGGCTGCAGTGAGCCTGGCCTACCTCTACACCGGCCGTGACGCCCCTGAGTTCGCCAACCAGCGCGACATGCTCAAGTACCTCAACCAGTCAGCCGCTGCGGGCAACCCGATGGCGCAACATGTACTGGGCAACCTCTACCGTCGCGGTGAAGGCGGCGTACCACGCGACCCTGACCAGGCCCAGCGCCTGTATCAGAGCGCCTGCCAGCAGCGCTACGAGCCTTCCTGCGCGGCGCTGGGCCAGCAGTGACGAAGGTTCAGACGTAACAGGCCACCTCGACGTTGTAGCCATCGGGGTCAAGCACGAAGGCGGCGTAGTAACCATATTCTTCGCGCAGGCCGGGCCGGCCATTGTCTTCGCCACCGGCCTGCAACGCCGCGGCATGGAAGGCTTGCACTGTCGCCTGGCTGTCGGCACGCAGGCAAAAATGCGTCAGCGGCTCACACTGACCACGTCCGGGGGCGGCACTGAGCAGGTAAAGCACGGCCTGCTCCTCGGCCTGCGGACCGAAGCCGGCGGCCAACCCAGCACCATGCTCGCCGTCGTATTTCAGTTCGTAGCCCAAAGGCGCCAGGGCCGCCTGATACCAGGCGCGACTGCGGCGAAAGTTGGCCACGGTGATACAAAGATGGTCGATCATCGAAACCTCACCATAGGTTTTCAGGCTGCGCACAGCCCTTCGCGCAGTTGTTGGAAGCCCACATGGCCGAGGAAGCCGCCAGCGCCCTCAACCGTCATGCCCTGCTCGATCGCATGAGCGAAACGCGCCGCCGGATCGTTGGCGAGTCGAGCCAGGTGGCGGGCCAGATACGGGTAGTCGTGTCGCAGATCGAACAACTGGTGGTAGTCGACCCAGCGGCCGACACCGCTCAGGTAGGCATCCGCCAGACTGCGTCGCTGACCCAGCAGCCAGTCACGCTCGCTGAGCAACCGATCGAGATAACGACAGCCCGCCTTCACCTGTTCTGCGCCGAGGCTGCGCAACAGCTCGCGCTGCGGCTCGTCCAGCTCAGCCTTTTCATAAGCCAGCCACAGCGGGTTGAAGGCGGAGAAAAAGTCGCTCACCAGGTAGGACAGCATCTGGTTGAGTGCATCGAATTCGTCGCTGCCCTGGCGTGGGCCCAGCGGCGTCTCCACCGACCGCGCCGCCAGGTTCAGGAGAATGGCCAGGCTCTCGCTCAGGAACTCGCCATTCTCCAGCAGCAGCGTGGGCGTCTGATAGAGCGGGTTGATCCGCTCGAAAAGCGGGTCCCAGGGTTGCTCGAGCATCTCGACCCGGCACAGGCGATAAGGTTGGCCGAGCCACTCGAGGGCTACGATCGAGCCGAACGAACAGCCTTGCGGAACGCCGTAGAACAGTATCGGTTGCATAAGGGGTGCTCCTTGTCTGCTGATGGCCGACACGCCTAAAGCGTCGACCTGCCTCCAGACTAAGAGCAAATTAGGCTATATTCAGCCCTAATAAAATCGCCTACCGCTGTTTTTGTTGAGTGCGCGCGCAGCAAGACAGCCAGGGGCTTGATCGGTGCGCACAGCGCCCCCTACGGAGCCTGCGATCCCCCATGAACAGCCCCACCACCCGCGTGCTCGCCCTGTTGGAGCTGCTGCAAAGTCATGGCCAGCTCAGCGGCCGCGAACTGGCCGAGCGCCTTGAGGTGGACGGCCGCACCCTGCGCCGTTACATCCGCCACCTGGAGGACCTGGGAATTCCGGTGACCAGCGAGCGCGGCCGGCACGGTGGTTACCGCCTGGTGGCCGGTTTCAAGCTGCCGCCCTTGATGTTCACGGCTGAGGAAGCTCAGGCGGTGGCGCTGGGCCTGCTGGCGACGGCCAATCTGGGCCTGGCAGAAACCGCCGTGGCGGTGGCCAGTGCCCGCGCCAAGCTGGAGCGGGTAATGCCCAAGGGGCTGCAGCAGCGGGTGCGCGCCCTGAGCCAGAGCGCCATTCTGGATCTGCCGCGCAGCCGCGCCAATGGCGACCAGCAACTGCTAGCCGAACTCGCCGCCGCCGCCGAGGCGCGCCGTCAGGTGCGGGTGAGCTATTGCAGCGATCAGGGCCAATGCAGCGAGCGCGAGGTCGATCCCTACGGTTTGGTGTTCCGCCAGGGCTTCTGGTACATGAGCGGCTACTGCCACCTACGCCAGGCGGTGCGTTCCTTCCGTCTGGATCGGCTGCGCGAAGTACGCGCCCTGGAGAGCCACTTCGAGCGGCCGGAAGCCTTCGATGCCGCCGCCCACCTCAATACCAGCATCGCCACCCTGCCACGAGCCTACCCGGTGAGTATCCAGCTGCACACCGACCTCGCCGGTGCCATCGCCGAACTCGGGCACAACGCCGGTCTGCTGATGCCCGAAGGCAATAGCGTGCGCCTGACCACCAGCACCGACAGCCCGACCTGGTTCGCTCGCCTGCTGCTACGCCTGTCCTTCGACTTCACCATCGAACAGCCGGTCGAGTTGCGTGAGGCCGTACGCCAGCAGGCGCAACGCATGCTGGAACTGGTCGCGCGCTAAGGATGGTCTGGTACGCACCAGACCATCGCGCAGTCCCCGCTCGCTAGCAGGCCGTTGAAAAACGTAGGCGAGGCAAGCCAGTGCAATACCGATGGCGGCCCCACAAAAACAGGCGAAAAACGGCCGGGGTCGCGCTCGACTTTACGTGTTGTAAATGAGCATTTCGACCGGGCTGGCGCTCCAGTCTGTTTTCAACGCAGCAATGGCAACGCAGGTAGTTTTTCAACAGCCTGCTAGGGCTGCAGATCGAACAGCGCCTTGCCGCTTTCCATGTCGCTCGGCGCAGAGAAATGCTCGTGGAAGATCAGCCAGCGGCCGCCCTGGCGGCGCAGGCACTGGGTCACGCGCATCCAGCAGGTCTCCAGCTCGCCCTTTTCATTGCTGCCGCCGCAATGCAGCAGGTAATGGGTCACGCCCAGATCGCCGCTGGCAGTGAAGGTCGGCTCGTGCGGTTCGAACATCCCCGGGCCACTGCACATCTCCATACAGGCCTGCCAATGCGCCTGGTACGCCGGGCGCCCCTGAAAACGCAACGGGCCGATGGCATCGTAGGACACCACGTCCTCGACGTAGTGACTCATGATGCGCGCCACGTCCTTGCTGCGGCAGGCTTCGGTCCAGTCGTTCAGGGCATCTTGCAGTTCGTGCTGACTCATGTCGTTTCTCCTTCGCTGAGGCTCAGGCCTTGTGGCCGCAGCAGTCGTGGGTGGGCGCGGTCTGTTCGTACTCGTCGTGCAGGCGCGTCCAGTTGAGCCCCTTGCCGTCCAGATCGGGCATACCATCCCAACCCTCGCCGCGGCCAAAAGGCGTGAAGTCGAGGAAATGGAAACTGCTCATCAGCATTTCCAGCCCTCGGCCATAACAGGAATAGGTGTGGTAGATCCGCCCGCCGTCACGCAGGAATACGCTGACACCGGGCTGCTCGCCCTGGACGTGATAGGTCAGGCCCAGGCGCTCGAGCTCGTCCTTGTCGCGGTAGTTGTATTCGACCGGCGCGACCTGCTCGTCGGTGGTGGCGTGGTAGTCGTAGTTGAAGCGGCTGCCGTAGGAGCTGTACCAGGGCAGGGTCCAGCCCATGCGCCGCTTGAAGGCTTCGAGATCGGCCAAGGGCGCGCGCGAGACCAGCACCAGATTGGTGTCGCGAGCATGCAGGTGGGACTGGTGGCCGATATTGTCCACCAGACAGGAACAGCCGTCGCAGCCCTCGCCGCGATCCATGTGGTACATGAAGTGGTAGACGATCAGCTGTCTGCGCCCGTGGAACAGCGCCTCCAGACCGACCTCGCCCTGCGGGCCGTCGAAGCGGTAATCCTCTTCCACCAGCACCATGGGCAGGGCACGGCGGGCGCGGTTGAGCGCGTCACGTTGACGGGTCAGCGCCTTTTCCTGCTCGAGCAGCGCCTTGCGAGCGGCCAGCCATTGCTCACGCGTGGCGACCTCGGGGACATAGTGGCGATCCATAGCGGTTCTCCCGGTTGATCGAGCCTTGCCGGCTCAGTGCTGGCCGGCCTGCAGCTGCGCCGGCTGGATATCCAGCTCGCGCACCGGGCGCACCTCCACGCAGCCGACACGGGCGGCGGGAATGTGTCCGGCGAGCTGGATCGCCTCGTTGAGGTCGCGCGCCTCCACCAGATAGAAGCCGGCCAGTTGCTCCTTGGTTTCGGCGAAGGGACCGTCGGTGATCGCCAGCTTGCCGCCGCGCATGCGCACGGTGGTGGCGGTTTGCACCGACTGCAGCGCCTCGGCAGCGAGCATGCGCCCGCTCTCCTGTACTGCATTGGCGTAGGCGAAGCATTCGCTGTCATGCGGGCTGTCGGGAGAGCTGTGCAGCTCCTGTTCGTTGGCGTAGACGAGGCAGAGGTATTTCATGGCGCGCTCCAGTTCCTTGGTAGGTGGGTACTGGATAGTCGAATGCGCCGGGAATGTTTCGACAATGGCCGGAAAAATATCGCAGAAGCCGATAAACGGTAGGGTGCGCCATGCGCACCAGCCTCTCGTACTCCTTGCGCACTGCCTATTAGAAGTCTGCCGGCAACCTCGGTGCGCGCGGCGTACCCTACTCGGGGACTTCGACGCTGACGTGAATGGCGTCGTGGCGCCAGAATTCCAGGTCGCAGTCGATGATGCGCCCGTGCTGATCGCGATTGACCCGGGTGATGCGCAGCGCCGGGCTGCCGGGCGCCACCTTGAGGCTGGCCGCGGCTTCGGCGTGCAGCGCGGTGGGTACCATGTCGAAGCGCACGCGACCGTAGTGAATGCCGTACTCGCTGGCATACAGGTCGGTCAGCGAGCGAGTCAGGTCGAACTCGAGAATGCCGGGGAAGTAGGCCGGATTCAGGTAGTGCTCGACATATAGCACCAGGCGCCCGTCGATGCGCCGCGCGCGGCACACCTGATAGACGCTCGACAGCGCGGGCAGCTCCAGCACCTGGCAGATTTCCGCGCTGGCCGGCATCAGCCTGGCGCTCAGCACTTCGGTAGCCGGTACCCGCCCCTGCTCGGCGACCATGGCGTGGAAGTGGGTACGTACCAGAGGGTTGTAGGCCACCCGTTGCGGCGAAACGAACCAGCCACGACGCTCCTCGCGATAGACCAGCCCCTGCGCCTCCAACTGGCCGAGCGCCTCGCGCAGGGTGATGCGCGTGGTATCGAACAATTCACTGAGCCTGCGCTCGGCCGGCAACTTGCTGCCGGAGGGCAACAGGCCCCGGTCTATCTGCTCCTGCAAGGCGCGGCAGATGATGGTGACGGCCCGTGGCGCTTCTTCGCGCATCAAAATTTCCCCTTTTGGACTAGTCCAGCCCCATGACAGGGCAAAAGTCACTCGCTCAGACGGGTTACAAGACTAGGCAGTCTAGATGACTGATAGATGACAACCATGCTGCAAGCACGCCGCATGCCACCGCCATGCTTACTCACAGCCCAGCAAATCAGCCACTTATCCATGGTCTACGCTTGTGAAGCGCACCGGCCCGCTGCACCTAGACATCTGCCAGCCGTGGCCGGACATAAAACTGTCATCGAAGGCGCTTAGATTGGCTCGGGTATTGCTGATCTAGACCAACACTCTCACTGCAAAGGAGTTTCCAATGAAACAACTGCTGCTGGCTTCACTGATGGGTTCGGCCATCGCCCTGGCGACCTCCGCCATGGCCGAAGGCACCGACTTGCAGGCACTGGAACAGGCTGCACGCGCCGAGGGCGCGGTGAATAGCGTGGGTATGCCCGACAGCTGGGCCAACTGGAAAGACACCTGGGCGGATCTGGCGCGCCTCTACGGTCTCAAGCATCAGGACACCGACATGAGCTCGGCGCAGGAAATCGCCAAGTTCGCCGCAGAAAAGGAAAACGCCACCGCCGATATCGGTGACGTCGGCGCCGCCTTCGGCCCCATCGCCGTACAACAAGGTGTGACCCAGCCGTACAAACCGAGCACCTGGGCGCAGATTCCGGATTGGGCCAAGGACCAGGACGGTCACTGGATGCTGGCCTACACCGGCTCCATCGCCTTCATCGTCAACAAGCAACTGGTCAAGGACATTCCACGCTCCTGGGCCGACCTCAAGACCGGCACCTACAAGGTCTCTGCCGGTGACGTGAGCACCGCTGCGCAAGCCGTGAACGGCGTACTGGCCGCTGCCATCGCCATGGGCGGCAACGAGAGCAACGTGCAACCGGCGCTGGATTTCTACGGCGAACTGGCCAAGCAGCGTCGCCTGTCGCTGGCCAACCCGACCATCCAGACCCTGGAAAAGGGTGAAGTGGAAGTCGGCATCGTCTGGGACTTCAACGGCCTGTCCTACCGCGACCAGATCGACCCCGAGCGCTTCGAGGTGCTGATCCCGTCCGACGGTTCGGTGATCTCCGGCTACAGCACCATCATCAACAAGTGGGCGAAGAACCCCAACGCCGCCAAGCTGACCCGCGAATACATCTTGAGCGACGCCGGGCAGATCAACCTGGCCAAGGGCAACGCCCGTCCGATCCGCGCCGAGCACATCGAACTGCCGGCCGAGGTGCAGGCCAAGCTGCTGCCGCAAGAGCAGTACGCCAAGGTCCAGCCGATCAAGGATGCCGCTGCCTGGGAGGCCACCTCCAAGGCCCTGCCGCGCCTGTGGCAGGAGCATGTGATCATCAATATGAATTGATGCGGCCGCGACACCATTGATCCGTAGCCCGGATGAAATCCGGGGCAATCGCCAAGTACGCCCCCGGATTGCATCCGGGCTACGACCGAACGAGAGAAATCCATGAAGCACAACGTCATCCTGGTGGTACTGGATGGCCTGAGCTATCAGGTGGCCCAGCATGCGCTGGGCCACCTGTTGGCTTACTGCCAGGCCGGGCGCGCCGCGCTGTACAAGCTCGATTGCGCACTGCCGGCACTGTCCCGCCCGCTATACGAATGCATCCTCACCGGCGTTGTCCCCATCGACAGCGGCATCGTCAATAACGATGTGGTGCGCCTGTCGAATCAGCGCAGCATCTTTCACTACGCCCGCGACGCTGGCCTGAGCACCGCCGCCGCGGCCTATCACTGGGTCAGCGAACTGTACAACCGCGCGCCCTTCCAGGCCGCCCGAGACCGCCATACCAGCGATGAAGCCCTGCCGATTCAGCACGGCCACTTCTATTACGCCGACCATTACCCGGATTCGCACCTGTTCGCCGATGCCGACAGCCTGCGCCAGCGCCATCAACCGAACCTGCTGCTGGTGCACCCGATGAACATCGACGACGCCGGCCACAAGCACGGCCTCGACAGTTCACAGTACCGCAACGCCGCGCGCATGGCCGACGTGCTGCTGGCCGAATACATCCAAACCTGGCTGGATGCCGGTTACCAGATTCTGGTAACTGCCGACCACGGCATGAACAACGACCGCAGCCATAACGGCGTGCTGCCGGAAGAGCGCGAAGTACCGCTGATCGTTCTCGGCAGCGCGTTCAGCCTCGATCCTGCAGCCCGCCCACAACAGACCGAACTGTGCGGCACCATCTGCCAGTTGCTCGGCGCGGCCCACGACAAACCCTGGTGCAGGGAGCTGCTTGCATGAAGTCCACCATATCCAGCAAGGGTTGGGCGCTGCTGTGCCTGGTGCCCTTCGCCCTGTTCTTCTTCGCCTTCCAGATCGCGCCGCTGGTCTGGGTGGCGAGCAACAGCCTGAATACCGCCGAAGGCTGGGGCCTGGGCAATTTCCAGCAGGCCTTCTCCTCGGCCTTCTACCGCCAGGCCATGCGCCACAGTCTGGAGGTCGCCTTCTGGTCGAGCCTGTTCGGCATCGTCATCGCCATCATCGGCAGCTATTCGCTGCGCCAGGTCAGCAGCCGCCTGCGCGATTTCGTCATGGCCTTCTCCAACATGACCAGCAATTTCTCCGGGGTGCCGCTGGCCTTCGCCTTCATCATCCTGCTCGGCTTCAACGGCGCGCTGACCATCCTGCTCAAGCAGATGGGGGTGATCGAGGACTTCAACCTCTATTCCAAGACCGGCCTGATCGTTCTTTACACCTACTTCCAGATTCCCCTCGGCGTATTGCTGCTCTATCCGGCCTTCGACGCCCTACGCGAAGACTGGCGCGAGTCGGCCGAACTGCTCGGCGCCAGCACCTGGCAGTTCTGGCGGTATATCGGCCTGCCGGTGCTGACCCCGGCGCTGCTCGGTACCTTCGTCATCCTCCTGGCCAACGCCCTGGGCGCCTATGCCACGGTGTATGCGCTGACCACTGGCAACTTCAACATCCTGCCGATCCGTATCGCGGCGATGGTTTCCGGCGACATCTTCCTTGACCCGAACATGGCCAGCGCGCTGGCCATGGTGCTGGTCGGCCTGATGACCCTGATCACCATCGTCCACCAATGGCTGCTGCGCCGGAGCTACCATGTCACCCGCTGAAAAACGCTCGCCGCTGTTCCACCAACTGGTGGTCTACCTGCTGTTTCTGATCCTGCTGCTGCCGCTGCTCGGCACGCTGGTGTACTCGCTATCCACCAGTTGGTCGGCGACCATCCTGCCCAGCGGCTTCACCTTCAAGTGGTACGTGGCGCTGTGGAGCGATGCGCGCTTTCTCGCCGCCTTCGGCCGCTCGCTGCTGGTCTGCTTCGGCGCCCTGGCGCTGGCACTGCTGCTGATCCTGCCGCTACTGTTCGTGGTCAACTACCACTTCCCCAGGCTGGACGGCGTGATGAACGTGCTGATCCTGCTGCCGTTCGCCATTCCGCCGGTGGTGTCCTCGGTCGGCCTGATGCAGCTGTTCGCGTCCGGCCCGCTGCCGATCCTCGGTACGCCATGGATCCTGATCGGCTGCTACTTCACCATCGCCCTGCCCTTCATGTACCGAGCGATCACCAACAACCTGCAGGCGATCAACCTGCGCGACCTGATGGACGCCGCCCACCTGCTCGGCGCCAGCACCTGGCGCGCGGCCTTCATGGTGGTGCTGCCCAATCTGCGCAAGGGTTTGATGGTTTCGGTGTTCCTGTCCTTCAGCTTCCTGTTCGGCGAATTCGTCTTCGCCAACCTGCTGGTGGGCAGCCGCTACGAGACGCTGCAGGTGTACCTGTACAACATGCGTAACGACAGCGGCCACTTCACCAGCGCCCTGGTGATCTCCTATTTCATGTTCGTGCTGCTGATGACCTGGGCAGCCAACCGTCTGAACAAGGACAAATCATGAGTTACCTGAATATCCGCGGCCTGCATAAAAGCTACGGCGCAACGCCCATCTTCACCGACATCAATATCGAGATCGGCCAGGGTCAGTTCATCACCCTGCTCGGCCCGTCCGGCTGCGGCAAGTCCACCCTGCTGCGCTGCATCGCCGGCCTGACCGCAGTCGACGGCGGGCAGATCCTGCTGGGCGGCGAGGACCTGGTACCCGTTGCGCCGCAAAAGCGCGGCATCGGCATGGTGTTCCAGAGCTATGCGCTGTTCCCCAATATGACCGTGCAACAGAACGTCGCCTTCGGCCTGCGCATGCAGAAAGTCCCAGCCGCCGAGGCCAGCAAGCGCGTCGCCGAGGTGCTGGAACTGGTGGAGCTCAGCGACTACGCCGACCGCTACCCGCAGCAGCTCTCCGGCGGCCAGTGCCAGCGCGTGGCCCTGGCCCGCTCGCTGGTCACCCGCCCGCGCCTGCTGCTGCTCGATGAGCCGCTGTCGGCGCTGGATGCGCGCATCCGCAAACACCTGCGCGAGCAGATCCGCGCTATCCAGCGCGAGCTGGGCCTGACCACCATCTTCGTCACCCACGACCAGGAAGAGGCGCTGGTCTTGTCCGACCGCATCGTGCTGATGAACGGCGGGCAGATCGTCCAGAGCGGCGACGCCGAAACCCTCTACACCGCACCGGCCGATGCCTTCGCCGCCGGTTTTATCGGCAACTACAACCTGCTCGATGCCGAGGCTGCCAGCCGCCTGCTCGGCCAACAGATCGGCAGCCGCGTGGCGATTCGCCCGGAGGCCATTCACTTCACCGACGGCGGCATCGAGGCGCAGATTCGCAGCCATAGCCTGCTCGGCAACGTGATCCGCTACCGCGTCGAAGCGCGCGGCGTGGAGCTGCTGGTGGATGTGCTCAACCGCTCCGCCGCCGACCTGCACCACGACGGCCAGAGCGTCAGCCTGGCCATTGGCGCCGATGCAATCCGGGAGGTGGCGTGATGGCCCTGGCGATTTTCGATCTCGACGAAACCCTGATCCACGGCGACTGCGCCAGCCTGTGGACACAGGAAATGGTGAAGATCGGCTGGGCCGACGGCGACTCCTTCCTCGCCCACGAGCAGGAGCTGATGCGTCAGTACGCCGCCGGTACCCTGGCCATGGAGGACTACATGGCCTTCACCCTGTCGCCGCTGGTTGGCCGCACGCCCGAGGAGGTCGCCCATGTGGTCGAGCCCTTCGTCGAGGACGTGATCGAACCGATCTTCTACAGCGACGCCAGCCGCACCCTGGCCGCGCACCGCGCCGCTGGCGATCGCCTGCTGGTGATCTCCGCCTCGGCGCATTTTCTGGTCAGCGCCATCGCCGAGCGCTTCGGCATCGATGAGGTGCTGGCCATCGACCTGGAGCTGCAGCACGGCTTCTACAGCGGCCGTACCCAGGGTGTGCTGACCTACCGTGAGGGCAAGGTGATCCGCCTGGAGAGCTGGCTGATCGAACAGGGCGAAAGTCTGACCGGCGCCAGCTTCTATTCCGACTCGCGCAACGACCTGCCGCTGCTTCAACTGGTGGACAAGCCGTTCACCGTCAACCCCGACCCGACCCTGCGCGCCCACGCCGAACAGGCCGGCTGGCCGATTCTCAGCTGGCGCTGATCCTGTCGTAGCATGTCGCGGGGCCGCCCAGGCCGTGCGCACCGGCGTCCGCCGACGTGTACGGTCAACAGTTTCAAGGTGCGCACGGCGCACCCTACCCGGCCCCCGCGACACCCTACTGGCTCATGATCCCTTCGCAGGCCTCGATCAACGCCGCCGCCAATTCACGCGCATAACCGGGTAACTGATTGCGCGCGTGCAGGGCCACCTCCACTGGCGTCACCGGGGCGAAGCCTTCGGCCTCGCCAAGCTCGCGATGCTCGCTGGTGATCAACCGGCGCGGCAGCAGGGTCAGACCCAGCCCGCCTTCGGCAGCGGCGCTGACACCGGGCAGACTGCTGCTGACATAGGCAATGCGCCAGGGTTTGCCCATGGCATCCAGCGCGTGGGTCATCTCCAGGCGGTACAGGCCGTTGGGCGGGAACACCGCCAGCGGCACCGGGTTGCGCGCCAGCACCGGCCGCACGCGGCTGTCGAGCCAGGCCAGCGGCTCGGCCCAGCTGGCCAGGCCCTTGGCGCTGCCGGCGCGTTGCTTGATCAACGCCAGATCCAGCTCGCCGGCATTGAACGCGCGCCACACGTCATGACTCAGACCACTGGTGATCTCCAGGCGAATGCCCGGATGCGCGTCGGCAAAATCGGCCAGATAAGGCGTCAGGCTGTTGGCGGCGAAATCGTCCGGCACGCCGAGGCGCACCTCGCCCTCCACCGCACTTTGCCCCAGCGCCAGCATGGCTTCGTCCATCAGTGCGACGATGCGGTTGGCGTAACCGAGCAGGCGTTCGCCCTCGGTGGTGGTCACCACGTAGCGGCCACTACGGTCGAGCAGCTCGGCACCGAGCTGCTCCTCCAGGCGCCGCACCTGCTGGCTGACGGTGGACTGGGTCAGGTGCAGGCTGGCAGCCGCGCGGGTGAAACCACCGGTCTGCACCACGGCGAGAAAACTGCGTAACAGCACCGGATCGAGCATGTCGCCACCCATCATGAAAGCCACTGACAGGCATTCTACTATTTAATTTCCGAATCCAGCCGCGAATTCCTATAGTGCATGGGAGCCAAGTTTCCGCTCGGGGATCGAACCCCGTGCCATTCACCCGCCGAGGCAACCTCTCGATGAGCAAATCGCCCTACTACTACGCACCGCATGGCGGTCACCCAGGTCAGGATCAACTGCTGACCGACCGCGCCATGTTCACCGAAGCCTACGCCGTGATCCCCAAAGGCGTGATGCGTGACATCGTCACCAGCCACCTGCCGTTCTGGGACAACATGCGCATGTGGGTCATCGCCCGCCCGCTGACCGGCTTCGCCGAAACCTTCTCGCAGTACATCGTCGAAGTCGGCCCGAACGGCGGCAGCAACAAGCCTGAGCTCGACGCCACCGCCGAAGGCGTGATCTTCGTCGTCGAAGGCGAATTCAGCCTGACCCTCAACGGCACCCAGCACGCCATGCGTCCGGGCAGCTACGCCTTCATCCCGCCGCAGAGCGATTGGTCGCTGCGCAACAACGGCAGCCAGGCCGTGCGCTTCCACTGGCTGCGCAAGGCCTACCAGCCGGTCGAAGGCGTGCCTTACCCGGAAGCCTTCGTCACCAACGAGCAGGATATCGAGCCGATCGTCATGCCGGGTACCGAAGGCCGCTGGAGCACCACGCGCTTCGTCGAGATCAGCGACATGCGCCATGACATGCACGTCAACATCGTCAACTTCGAGCCGGGCGGCGTGATCCCCTTCGCCGAAACCCACGTCATGGAACACGGCCTGTACGTACTCGAAGGCAAGGCGGTGTACCGCCTGAACCAGGACTGGGTCGAAGTGGAAGCCGGCGACTTCATGTGGCTGCGCGCCTTCTGCCCGCAGGCCTGCTACGCTGGCGGCCCGAGCCGCTTCCGCTACCTGCTGTACAAGGATGTGAACCGCCAGATGCCGCTGACCCTGGGCGGCCTGAAGCGCTGAGCGCGTCGCCCCAGGGATGGGGCGTAACTGTGGGAGCGAGCTCTGCTCGCGAATCGCTTGGATTGCGATGTTCGCGAGCAGAGCTCGCTCCTACGGATTCCTTTAAACGAAAAGGCCACCCCGAGGGGTGGCCTTTGCGTTGGTGCAACAACCGATCAGCTATGGCGGATCAGGTGGTCGAAGGCGGACAGCGATGCCTTCGAGCCTTCGCCCATGGCGATAACAATCTGCTTGTACGGCACAGTGGTCACGTCACCAGCCGCGAATACGCCAGGGATATTGGTCGCACCCTTGGCATCGACGATGATCTCGCCGAAGCGGTTGAGCTCCACGCTGCCCTTGAGCCAGTCGCTGTTGGGCAGCAGGCCGATCTGCACGAAGATGCCTTCCAGCTCGACGCTGTGCAGTTCCTCGGTGATGCGATCCTTGTACACCAGGCCGTTGACCTTCTGACCGTCGCCCTTGACCTCGGTGGTCTGCGCGCTCTTGATCACGGTCACGTTGGGCAGACTGCCCAGCTTCTTCTGCAGTACGGCATCGGCACGCAGGGTGTCGGCGAACTCCAGCAGGGTCACGTGGGCGACGATGCCAGCCAGGTCGATGGCTGCCTCGACGCCGGAGTTACCGCCGCCGATCACCGCCACACGCTTGCCCTTGAACAGCGGGCCGTCGCAGTGCGGGCAGAAGCACACGCCCTTGGCCTTGTATTCCTGCTCGCCGGGCACACCCATCTCGCGCCAGCGTGCGCCGGTGGAGAGGATCACGGTCTTGGCCTTGAGCGACGCGCCGTTCTCGAACTTCACTTCGTGCAGGCCGCCTTCGCTGCTGGCCGGTACCAGAGCCGAAGCACGCTGCAGGTTCATCACGTCGACTTCGTATTCCTTGACGTGTTCTTCCAGCGCGCGCACCAGTTTCGGGCCTTCGGTTTCCTTGACGGAGATGAAGTTCTCGATGGCCATGGTATCGAGCACCTGACCACCGAAGCGCTCGGCGGCAATCGCGGTACGGATACCTTTACGCGCGGCGTAGATGGCAGCCGAAGCACCGGCCGGGCCACCACCGACTACCAGTACGTCGAAGGCGTCCTTGGCACTCATCTTCTCGGCGTCGCGGTTGGCAGAGCCGGTGTCGATCTTGGCAAGGATTTCCTTCACTTCCATGCGACCGGAAGCGAACACCTCACCGTTCAGGTAGATGCTCGGCACAGCCATGATCTGGCGACGCTCGACTTCTTCCTGGAACAGCGCACCGTCGATGGAGACGTTGCAGATATTGGGGTTGAGCACAGCCATCAGGTTCAGCGCCTGGACCACGTCCGGGCAGTTCTGGCAGGACAGCGAGAAATAGGTCTCGAACTCGAACTTGCCTTCGATGCTCTTGATCTGCGCGATGGTGTCGGAATCCAGCTTCGATGGATGACCGCCCACTTGCAGCAGCGCCAGCACCAGCGAGGTGAACTCGTGGCCCATGGGGATACCGGCGAAGGCAACGCCGGTGTCTTCGCCCGGACGATTCAGGGCGAAAGACGGACGGCGGGCATCGCTGCCGTCAGTCTTCAGGGTGATCTTGTCGGTCAGGCCGACGATGTCCTGGAGCAGGCCCAGCAGCTCCTGAGATTTCGCGCCGTCATCGAGGGACGCGACGATCTCGAACGGCAGGGTGACCTTCTCCAGGTAGGCCTTCAACTGGGCTTTAAGATTGGCGTCCAACATGGCGGAAATTCCTCAAATACGAAAATTCGGGCAATAAAATGCCCGGACGGATCGCGCCCGGGCATCGGGCACCACAAGGGCCGGTAATGGCCCAAACAGCGCAGGTAGCAATTGCAAAACGGATTTCAGAGCGTCGCGAGCGACGGCTAGGCAAGGCGAAACGACCAACGGGAGTAACAGCCAAAGGCTGGCCCGAAGGGCGAGCGCCAGCGAGTAAATCTGGCGAGGGCGCGAAGTGTACTGAAGTACATGACAAGCCCGAGCCTGATTACAACGCTGCCTAGCCGAGCGCAGCAGCTCTGAAGCCGTTTTTAGATCTTGCCAACCAGGTCCAGCGAAGGAGCCAGAGTGGCTTCGCCTTCTTTCCACTTGGCCGGGCAAACCTGACCCGGGTTGGCGGCGGTGTACTGAGCAGCCTTCAGCTTGCGCAGAGTCTCGGAAACGTCGCGAGCGATTTCGTTGGAGTGGATCTCAACGGTCTTGATCACGCCTTCCGGGTTGATCACGAAGGTGCCACGCAGAGCCAGACCTTCTTCAGCGATGTGTACGCCGAAAGCGTTGGTCAGCTGGTGAGTCGGGTCGCCGATCAGCGGGAACTGAGCCTTGCCAACGGCCGGCGAAGTTTCGTGCCATACCTTGTGCGAGAAGTGGGTGTCGGTGGTCACGATGTAGACCTCGGCACCGGCCTTCTGGAACTCGGCGTAGTTGTTGGCAGCGTCTTCGATTTCGGTCGGGCAGTTGAAGGTGAAGGCAGCCGGCATGAAGATCAGCACGGACCACTTGCCCTGCAGGCTCTGCTCGGTAACTTCGACGAACTCGCCAGCGTGGAAAGCGTTGGCCTTGAACGGTTGTACCTGAGTGTTGATGAGGGACATCTCTGACTCCTTCTGAGGTTTCTGTGAGGGTTTGAAATTTACAGGACGTATCTTAGCGACCTAACGAAAAAAAGCTTATTGATTACGGCCATGATATTGATTGAATGAGCCAATCGTTGGCCAAGCCCGCGCCAGGCGCGGGCTAGAGCTCTTGCTCAGACAAGATCGGGATCGATAAGCAGCGCGATTTTACCCGCAACCTGATTACCGGCGAGTGTCTCGAATGCCACTTCACTGTCTTTGAGGGCAAAACTGCGCTCGAGTTGCGGCTTTAACCGCCCCTCGGCAAACAGCGGCCAGACCTGCTGCTGCAGATCGCGCAACAGGTCGGCCTTGAACGAGTCGTCGCGATTGCGCAGGGTCGAGCCGATCAGTTGAACGCGCTTGCCCAGCACCTGAGCCAGGTCCAGGGTGGCCTCACGTCCGCCCATCAAACCAATATTGATCCAACGACCATCACGGGCCAGCAATTCCAGGTTCAGCGCCGCGTACTGCCCGCCAACCGGATCGAGGATCACATCGAACGGTCCGAAATCACGCAGCGCTTGCAGGTCTTCGCCGCGCAGGGCACCGCCCTGGGCACCTAGCGCTTCGCAGTAGGCCAACCGCTCTGGTGAGCCGACGCTGACCCAGCAAGGGCTGCCGAATGCCTTGCACAGCTGGATGGCGGCCGAGCCGACACCGCTGGCGCCGGCATGCAGCAGGACTTTCTCACCGGGACGCAGGGCCCCGAGCTGGAACAGATTGAGCCAGGCAGTGGCATATACCTCGGGCACCACAGCGGCCTCGACCAGGCTCAAGCCTTCTGGCACCGGCATGGCGTGGCGAGCATCGAGCACCACCTCTTCTGCCATGCCACCGCCCGCGAGCAGACAGCAGACGCGATCCCCCACCTGCCAGGCGCTGCCGGCGCCGACTTCGACAACGACCCCGGCGCACTCCAGGCCCAACGCCTGGCTCGCACCGGGCGGCGGCGGATAAAGCCCGGCGCGCTGCAACAGGTCAGCCCGGTTGAGCCCAGCGGCAGCCACCTTGACCCGAATCTGCCCCGCGTCACAGGTCTGCGCCGGTTGTTCCAGCCACTCTGCACGCCCTTCGACGCCTTGCAATGCCTTCATGCTGCCTCCATAGTGCAAGTGTACCGAGCCCAGCGCAGACCGCCGGGCTTTCGCCTAGCGCCAACGGAACCTGGCGCCCTCAAATACGGCCTAATATGCGTTATCAACTGCCACTACGTCGAATCAGCATGAAGCGATCTCTTGCAAGCACCGCCCTCGCCCTCGTACTCGGCTTCAGTGCCCTGCCGCTGGCGGCCAAGACCACCACAGCGACCAGTTGGGACTATCTGCAGCCGGATCGCGAGCAGGTGATCGCCAGCCTCAACGTAGTGGAGCTGCTGCGCCGCCATCACTACAACAAGCCGCCGCTGAACGACGAACGCTCGATTCAGATCTATGACAACTACCTGAAGTTGCTCGATCCATCTCGCAGCTATTTCACTGCCGCTGACATCGCCGAATTCAATCAGTGGCGCAGCAGATTCGATGATCTGTTGAAAAGTGGCGACCTCGAGCCGGGCTTCACCATCTACCGCCGCCACCTGACCCGCATGGAAGAGCGCCTGAACTACGCGCTGGCGGAACTGGGCAAGGGCGTCGACAAGATCGACTTCACCGTCGACGAGCAGTTGCAGGTCGATCGCGAGAAAGCCCCCTGGGCCAAAGACCGCGCCGAACTCGATGAACTGTGGCGCAAGCGTGTCAAAGACGAAGTGCTGCGCCTGAAGATCGCCGGCAAGGAAACCAAGGACATCCAGGAGCTGCTGACCAAGCGCTACAAGAACCAGCTGGCGCGCCTCAAGCAGACCCGTGGCGAGGACGTGTTCCAGGCCTACATCAATGCCTTCGCCACCACCTACGACCCGCACACCACCTATCTGTCGCCGGATAACGCGGAAAACTTCGACATCAACATGAGCCTGTCGCTCGAAGGCATCGGCGCCGTCCTGCAAAGCGACAACGAGCACGTCAAGGTGGTGCGCCTGGTGCCTGCCGGCCCGGCCGAAAAGAGCAAGCAGATCGCACCGGCAGACAAGATCGTCGGCGTCGCCCAGGGCAATGATGAAATGGTCGACGTGATCGGCTGGCGCCTGGACGAAGTGGTCAAGCTGATTCGCGGCCCGAAAGGCTCCACCGTACGCCTGGAAGTGATCCCGGCCAGCAATCCGCCCAGCGACCAGACCAGCAAGGTGGTCACCATCACCCGCGAAGCGGTCAAGCTGGAAGAGCAAGCTGCCAAGAAGAAGGTCCTGGACCTCAAGCACGATGGTCGTGACTACAAGCTCGGCGTCATCGAGCTGCCGGCCTTCTACCTCGATTTCAAGGCCTTCCGCGCTGGCGACCCGAACTACAAGAGCACCACCCGTGACGTCAAACGCCTGCTCGACGAGCTGCAGGCCGAGAAGGTCGACGGCGTGGTCATCGACCTGCGCAACAACGGCGGTGGCTCGCTGCAGGAAGCCACCGAACTGACCAGCCTGTTCATCGAACAGGGCCCCACCGTGCTGGTACGCAACGCCGACGGCCGTGTCGACGTGCTCGCCGACGAGAACAAGGGCGTCTACTACACTGGCCCGCTGGCCGTATTGGTCAACCGTCTGTCCGCATCGGCCTCGGAAATTTTCGCCGGCGCCATGCAGGATTATCACCGCGCGCTGATTCTCGGCGGCCAGACCTTCGGCAAGGGCACGGTGCAAACCATTCAGCCGCTCAACCATGGCGAACTGAAACTGACCCTGGCCAAGTTCTATCGCGTTTCCGGCCAGAGCACCCAGCACCAGGGCGTGATTCCCGACATCACCTACCCGGACGTGATGGACACCAAGGACATCGGCGAAAGCGCGCTGCCTGCGGCCCTGCCCTGGGACAGCATTCGCCCGGCGATCACTCCAGAACTGGACCCGATCAAGCCTTTCCTGACCGAGCTGAAAGCTCGTCACGATCAGCGCACGGCCAAAGACCCGGACTTCGTCTTCACTCGCGACCGCCTTACCCTGGCCAAGAAGCTGATGGCAGAAACCACCGTCAGCCTCAACGAGCAAGCCCGCCGTGCGCGCCAGGCCGAAGTCGAAGCCAAGCAACTGGCACTGGAAAACAACCGCCGCCTGGCCAAGGGCGAAGAGCCGCTCAAGGAACTGGAGAAGGAAGACGAGGACGCACTGCCAGTCGCCGATGAAAAGAGCACACCGGAAGACGATGCCTACCTGGCAGAGAGCGGACGCATCCTGCTCGACTACCTGGGCCTGAACCCCTCGCTGGCGCTGCATTGAGGCGACTCATCGAGCGTCATCAAATCGTCATCGAACTGTCGTGAAATAAAGGGCCGGTTAAACACCGGCCCTTTCGTTTCCGGCAGATCGAGAACACCATGACCGTCACCGAGCAGTTGAGCGCGCTGGGCAACATCCTCGCTCACGGCGACCTCAGTAGCCTGTTCCAACCTATCGTCTCGCTGTCCGAACAGCGCATTCTCGGCTATGAGGCCCTGACCCGTGGCCCCTCCAACAGCCCACTGCATTCGCCACTGACGTTGTTCGCCGTCGCCCGTCATGCAGGGCGCCTGAGCGAGCTGGAAATGGCTTGCCGCAAGAGCGCCTGCAGAGGCTTCAGCGCCCTGGGCCTGGACGGCAAGCTGTTTCTCAACGTCTCGCCGGAGTCACTGCTCGACCCCAGCCATCAACCAGGGCGTACCCTGAAATTGCTGCAGGCTTTCGGTATTCCACCGAGCCAGGTGGTGATCGAACTCACCGAGCAGTCTCCCACCGAAGACTTCGCTCTGCTCGACAACGCCCTGCACCACTACCGCGCCATGGGTTTTTCCATCGCCCTGGACGACCTCGGCGCGGGCTACTCCAGCTTGCGCCTGTGGTCGGAGCTGCGCCCGGACTACGTGAAGATCGACCGCCACTTCATCGATGGCATTCATCAAGATGCAGTGAAGCGTGAGTTCGTCGGCTCGATCCTGAAGATGGCCGAAGCCTCGCGCGCTCAAGTGATCGCCGAGGGTATCGAACTGCCAGAAGAGCTGGCCGTACTGGCAGAGATGGGTGTCGATCTGGTGCAGGGCTATCTGCTCAGCAGGCCGCAGGAAAAGCCGCCACGCGATGCCCGGCAGCTGCTGCCCCAGGTCCTGAGCAATCAGGTCAGCCTCAGTGAGGACAGCCATGACCTCAGCGCCCTGCTCAACGACCAACCCGCGGTCGACCAGCACACGGCCATCGCTGAAGTGCTGGACGTATTTCGCGCCCAGGCCAACCTGAACTCCCTGGCCGTACTGGACACGCAGCGCCAACCGGTCGGGATCGTCCACCGTCACTCGCTGTCCGAAGCGCTGCTCAAGCCCTTCGCCACTGATCTGTTCGCGCGCAAACCTATAAGTCGCCTGATGAGCCAGGACTTTCTCGCCGTGGAACTGACACAGTCCCTGCAGAAGGTCAGTCGCCTGCTCACCAGCCGCGCGCGCCAGCGCATCGAGGAAGACTTCATCATCATCCAGAACGGTCGCTACCTGGGCCTGGGCCGGGTCATCGACGTGCTCAAGCTGATCACCGAACAGAAGCTGCAGCAGGCCCGACACGCCAATCCGCTTACGCTGCTGCCGGGTAACGTACCTATCCAGCAATGCCTTGGCCGCCTGCTGCAGCAGCAACGCGAAGCAGCGGTGTGCTACGTGGATCTCGACAGCTTCAAACCCTTCAACGACCTCTATGGCTATGCCAAGGGCGACGAGGTGCTGCTGTGCCTGGCGCAATGCCTGAACGAGCGGGTCGATCCGGCCCGCGACTTCGTCGGGCATATCGGCGGTGACGACTTCATGCTGGTGCTCGGCTCACCAGACTGGCGCGAAAAGCTCGGCAAGCTGATCGAGGATTTCCAGAATCAGTGCCGACGCTTTTACCGCGATGAGCATCTTCAGGCCGGCTGCTTCATTGCCCACAACCGCCACGGCCAGCGCCAGGAATATGCGCTGCTGTCACTGTCTATCGGCGTGGTGCACGTAAAAGAGGAAGATTGCGCCCAGCTCGATGCCTCGCGCCTGGCCGAAATGGCCTCCGAGGCCAAGCGTCAGGCCAAGGCCGTGCCTGGCTACAGCCTGCATATTCTGCAAGGCTCAACGGCCTGAGCGCGTAGCCTCGTCCGCCATGGCGGCATAGCGCTCGGCGACTTGCAGGTCTGCTTCCAGCCCGGGAGCACCGTCGCGATAGAGCTGGCTCAGACGGCTGGCAGCCAGAGGATGGCCGGCAGCCAACGCCATTTCCCACCAACCTACTGCTTGCGAGGCATCCGGCGCCTGCCGGGTATCGCCCTGCAGGGCCTGCACGCCTAACTGATAGGCGGCCTTGCCGTCACCGCCATTGGCGGCCAGGCGCAACAACCTCAGCCCTTCCTCGCGCGCACCCAGGCCCTGCCCCCTGAACAGCAGAATATGGCCGTAAAAGCTCTGTGCCGAGTGATCGCCGAGATTGGCCATACGCCCGTACTGGCCCTGCATCCATTGCCACACACGTGGCTGACGCAGCGCCGCGGGCCAGTGAAACAGACGCCGGGCCAGCCAGTAGCCAAGGCGTGCGCGTACCTGCCAGAGCAACCTAGACATCGGCGGGGTAGTCGAACTCGAACACCCTGACCACCTCGGCAGCGTGCCAGGATGCAGCTGCCACACCATCGGAAGCGCCACTGAAGCGTCCCAGGCTCGTCACGCAGTCGAAGAATCCGGTACGTGGCAGGCGACTGGCGCCCTGGCTGATCACCAGAGCGCTGCGCAGCGGTCGTTCGGCGCGCGCATCCAGTGCAGCCAAGTGCTCCAGTGCGGCGGTCAGGGTCTGCATGGCTGGTGCCGGCAGATCGAGACGTTCGATCAGTGCCCGGTAGGTGAGTAAGTGGCGCTGACGACGGGCGTCGTCCAGCTCGGTCAGCAATGCCTGCCAGTGTTGGCGACTGATACGCACGCTCAAGACCAGCCCTCCAGCCCCAGTTCCCAGGCCAGCGAACGCAGAATGGCAGCGTCGGGTTGACGTTCGCCACTTTCGATCATGGCTAGATAATGAGGGCTGATGCCGACGCTGCGAGCCAGCGCTTCCGGGCTCAGGCCCTTGGCTTCGCGTAACGTTTGCAATTGCGCGAGAGGCGCGCGATTGGCTGTAGGCATTGGCGAAGGCGCAATGGCCGCGGCAACGTCCTGGCGACCCGCGGCTTGCAACAAGGCCTGATAATCGGCCCAGGGCAGCACCGCGTATTCCGGCTCGCCGTCACGGGCAATGATTTGCACACTCATGAGTCTCTCCGTTGGAAAGCAGGGCCGACAGCCTCGACCCCTTCCTTGCGTGCGGCCATCTTAACAGGCGTCTGCTGCCTGGGGCGTGATCCATGCTGCCAAGGTAGCAAGATGCGGTGCTCGCCCTGGCCCAACAAATCATCAGGAATGCAACGGATCGACCCGCTCCGCTGCCGGCAGGTGCTCGATGAGTGCCAAACGTTCCGGGCTTTGTTTGTCGCGCCAAGCCCTGAAGGCTTCGAGCTCGCCATGCCAGGTGCGCATTATCCAGGCCAGCACGGCCAGGTCATCGACGAAGCCAACGCCGACCAGCCAGTCGGGAATGGCATCGAAGGGGGTAATGAAGTACAGCAGCGCAGCCACCACCATCAACAGCGCCTGACTGCTGATCTGCCTGTACTCTCCCTTGAACCAGGCCAGACTGAGTGCACGCAGCAGTTGCAGGTCCTCTTTGAGAGCGGCGAAGCGTTGGCCTTGTGGCGTGCGCTTGTCAGCCAGCGCGCGGAGCAACTCCGGCAACCGGCCTTCACGCAGGAAACGGGCAGCCAGCGGCAGGTAACGCGTCAGTTTCCACGGTGTTTTCATGCGGCCTCCTCGGCAAGCCAGGCAGTATCTGGGCTTGCCTCGCTTATCCACCGAAGCTGTGGATAAATCTGTGCAAAGTCTTTCGACAAGCTTATCAAAGCCCCGTGGCATGGGGCCTGGGCTTAGATCGGATATTTTTTATACAGCATATAAAATCCATGAAAATCAACAAGTTGCTGATTGACACGAGCGCGACTCAGTTGTAGCTCAGACTTGTTAGGAATGTTTCCCATGATGTGCATAAGCGTAACACCCTGACCTCCACATCCTTGCTTACACCCCCCAGAAACGACAACGCCCCGTCAAGACGGGGCGTTGTAAACGGGTACCGAGTGTTACTGCTCGGTCGGCTCGGCTGCCTGATCCTTGATGCCGATCAGTTCCAGATCGAACACCAGTACCGAATTGGCCGGAATGGCTGGGGATGGGCTCTGCTCGCCGTAAGCCAGCTCGCTGGGGATGTACAGCTTGTACTTCTCACCGACGTGCATCAGTTGCAGGCCTTCGACCCAACCCGGGATCACGCCGCCAACCGGCAGATCGATGGGGCTACCGCGAGCGACGGAGCTGTCGAATACGCTGCCATCGGTCAGTTTGCCTTCGTAGTGAACGGTCACTACGTCGCTTTCCTTCGGCTGTTCGCCGTCGGTTTTCTTGATCACTTCGTACTGCAGGCCAGAAGCGGTGGTGACCACGCCTTCGCGCTTGCCGTTCTCTTCAAGGAATTTCTTGCCAGCTTCAGCGGCTTCCTTGTTCAGCGCAGTCATGCGCTCTTCAGCACGGTTCTGCAGGAAGGAGAAGGCCTCGATCATGTCTTCGTCCTTGATGCGCGGCTCCTTCTTCGCCAGCGCGTCCTCGATACCCTGAGCGACGGCCTTGGAATCCAGGTCATCCATGCCTTCCTCGGACAGACTACGACCCATGTTCAGGCCAATGCCGTAGGAGGCTTTCTGCGCCGGGCTCTTGAGTTCGACTTCGCTGGTTTGCGAATCGCAACCGGCAAGCACCAGGCCCACCAGGGCAACCGCTGCCGCCAAACGATGCTGTTTCATGCTTGTTCCTTGTAGATGCGCCCGAAGGCCGTCGAGTGAAAGCGCGAGCTTAGCAGTACGCCGCAATCACTGGCTACGGCATAGGAGCCGAGCAATGCGCATAAGTTCAAGCAAACAAAGGATTTTTTCGAAGATTTCAGCGTATGCCGAAGAGTTGTCACAGGAGGGGATGAGGCGAGGAGAAGAATGGCGCAGCGGACGGGACTCGAACCCGCGACCCCCGGCGTGACAGGCCGGTATTCTAACCGACTGAACTACCGCTGCGCGTAACTGCGAGATTGGTGGGTGATGACGGGATCGAACCGCCGACCCTCTGCTTGTAAGGCAGATGCTCTCCCGGCTGAGCTAATCACCCTTCACTCTCGAAGTGGGGCGCATTCTAGAGAGCGATCCTGACCTTGGCAAGCCCTCTTCGCAAAAAATTTTATCGCCGCAGCAAGAACTTAGGCGATGTCAGCGAATTTCCTCAGCGACTCGTTGTCAGGGTTGGCCTGAGCACGCCAGCGGAGAATAATGCGCGCTCTATGCCGGCGGAGCGATCATGATCCTGTTGATGGCCCGCCACCTTCATCCGTCGCTGCGCGCCGGCTCGAGAGAGCCCAAGGATGGCGCCACCCTGCGACTTCATCATCAATGGAGAATCACCCGCTCATGTGGTTTCGCAACCTGCTGGTTTACCGCCTCACCCAGGACATCCCTTTCGACGCCGAAGCGCTGGAGACCGCACTGTCCTGCAAGCCGGCACGTCCCTGCGCCAGCCAGGAGCTGACCACCTACGGTTTCACCGCCCCCTTCGGCAAAGGCGCCGATGCTCCGCTGGTGCATGTCAGCGGTGATTTCCTGCTGATCGGCGCACGCAAGGAAGAGCGCATCCTGCCGGGTTCGGTCGTGCGCGACGCACTGAAAGAGAAGGTCGACGAAATCGAAAACACGCAGATGCGCAAGGTGTACAAGAAAGAGCGCGACCAGATCAAAGATGAGATCGTCCAGGCCTTCCTGCCACGCGCCTTCATCCGCAAATCCGGTACCTTCGCCGCCATCGCGCCGAAACAGGGCCTGATCCTAGTCGACAGCGCCAGCGCCAAGAAGGCCGAAGACTTGCTCTCAACCCTGCGTGAAGCCATCGGCTCGCTGCCGGTGCGCCCGCTGTCGGTGAAGATCGCGCCGACCGCCACCCTCACCGACTGGTTGAAGAACCAGAGCGCTGCCGAAGGCTTCTTCGTCCTCGACGAGTGCGAGCTGCGCGATACCCACGAAGACGGCGGCGTGGTGCGCTGCAAGCGCCAGGATCTGACCAGCGAGGAAATCCAGCTGCACCTGTCCACCGGCAAGCAGGTCACCCAGCTGTCACTGGCCTGGCAGGACAAGTTGTCCTTCGTGCTGGATGACAAGCTGACCATCAAGCGCCTGCGCTTCGAAGACGTGCTGCAGGAGCAGGCCGAACAGGACGGTGGTGACGACGCCCTGGCCCAGCAGGATGCCAGCTTCATCCTGATGATGATGACCCTGGTGGAGTTTCTGCCGGAACTGTTCACCGCACTTGGCGGCGAAGAGATTCCGCAGGGCATCTGAAACGGTCAAAAGCAGGACGTAGATCTGTAGGAGCGGCGCCCCGCCGCGAATCAGGGCGGGGCGCACTTGAGAAGCTTCGCCCCGAGGCGGGGCTCCTACGAAAAGCGACCTTGCAGACATTGCCGGACAGGTATCTTGATGTAGGCGGGGCAACCCGCCTACTCCAACGCATCAAGCCTGATCGGCGCCTGGAGAGTAGCCCGAATGCGATCCGGCGCCGTTGCACCAGCGATTCCCGGATTTCATCCGGGCTACCTGTGTAGACCTCAGACCAGTGACTCGAGACTCTCGGTAAAAGCACTGGCGCCCTGCTCGGCCGAGCTGAAGTTGTGGCGCATGAAGGCGAACAGCTCGCGCCCACACCCAATTGCCTGCGCAGGCCGCGCGGTCGGCTCGCGCGCTGCGAACTCGGCCTCATCGATCTGCAGCAGCAATTCTCCCGTCGTACCATCGAGGCGTATCAGATCGCCGTCACGCACCCGCGCCAACGGCCCGCCATCGAAAGCCTCCGGGCAGACATGAATGGCCGCCGGGATCTTGCCCGAGGCACCGGACATGCGCCCGTCGGTGACCAGTGCCACCTTGAAACCGCGATCCTGCAGCACGCCCAGGTAAGGCGTCATCTTGTGCAGCTCCGGCATGCCATTGCAGCGCGGCCCCTGGAAACGCACCACAGCGACGAAATCGCGCTCCAGCTTGCCGGCCTTGAAGGCTTCGACCAGATCCAGCTGATCCTCGAACACCAGCGCTGGCGCTTCCACCACCTGATGCTCGGGGGCCACCGCAGACACCTTCATCACCCCACGGCCAAGGTTGCCCTGCATCAGGCGCAGGCCGCCTTCTGCCGAGAACGGCCGCGCCACGGGGCGCAGCACGCTTTCCTCGAGACTTTCGGTCGGACCGTCGCGCCAGACCAGCTTGCCGTCCTCGAGGAAGGGCTCACGGGTGTAGCGCGACAGGCCGCGGCCGGCCACGGTGTTGACCTCTTCATGTAGCAACCCGGCTTCAAGCAATTCGCGAATCAGGAAGGCCATGCCGCCTGCGGCCTGGAAGTGATTGATATCGGCCTTGCCATTGGGGTAGACGTGCGCGAGGGTCGGCACCACTTCGGACAGGTCGGCCATGTCCTGCCAGGTCAGCAGAATGCCGGCGGCGCGGGCGATGGCCGGCATATGCAGGGTATGGTTGGTGGAACCACCGGTGGCGTGCAGAGCGACGATGGAGTTGACCAGGCAACGCTCGTCGACGATCTCGCCAATGGGCATGAACTGGCCACTCTGCCTGGTCAGCCGCGTGACCTGCTGCGCAGCCTCACGGGTCAGCGCATCACGCAGTGGCGTGCCCGGATTGATGAAGGAAGCACCCGGCAGGTGCAGGCCCATCACCTCCATCAGCAACTGGTTGGTATTGGCGGTGCCATAGAAGGTGCAGGTACCTGGCCCGTGGTAAGCGGCCATTTCCGCAGCCAGCAGCTCGTCTCGAGTCGCCTTGCCCTCGGCATAACGCTGGCGCACATCGGCTTTCTCCTTGTTGGACAGCCCCGAGGTCATTGGCCCTGCCGGCACGAACATGGATGGCAGATGACCAAAACGCAGCGCGCCCATCACCAGCCCCGGCACGATCTTGTCGCACACTCCCAGATAAAGAGCGGCGTCGAACATGTTGTGCGACAGCGCCACGGCGGTGGACATCGCGATCACCTCACGACTGGCAATGCCCAGCTCCATGCCCGACTCACCCTGCGTGACGCCATCGCACATGGCCGGCACGCCACCGGCGAACTGCCCCACCGAGCCCAACTCACGAAGGGCCTGCTTGATCTGTTCGGGAAAGGTTTCGTAGGGCTGATGGGCCGACAACATGTCGTTGTAGGCAGACACGATGGCCACGTTGGCCGCCTCCATCAGGCGCAGGGTCTGCTTGTCATGACCGCTGCAACCGGCGACGCCGTGAGCGAAGTTGGCACACTGCAGCTTGCCACGTTGCGGCCCCTCACTGGCGGCCGCACGGATCATCTCAAGGTAGCGCTGGCGCGTGGCGCGGCTGCGCTCGACAAGACGTTCGGTAACTTCAACAACGCGGGGATGCATAGGAAATCTCCAGGCTAGCTTCTAGCGTCTGTTCGTATTTACAACAAAATACTGCCACTCAACGGGCTTGATTTCTAGAGCAATGGGAATAATCTTGTAATTACAACAACAAATTGACGAGACCCTCACCATGACACTACGCATCGCCATCAATGGCTTCGGCCGTATCGGTCGCAACGTGCTACGCGCACTCTATACCCAGAATTATCGCCAGCACCTGCAGGTCGTGGCGATCAACGATCTGGGCGACAGCGCGATCAATGCCCACCTGTTGCAATATGACAGCGTCCACGGCCATTTCCCTGAAGAAGTTAAAGTGGACGGCGAAAGCCTGTGGATCAGGGGTGACCGCATCGCCGTCAGCGCCATTCGCAATCCGGCCGAGCTGCCCTGGAAAACTCATCAGGTCGATGTGGTGCTCGAATGCACCGGGCTGTTCACCGAACGTGACAAGGCCGCCGCGCACCTCGCGGCCGGCGCACGCAAGGTGCTGATCTCCGCGCCTGCCAAGGGTGCCGACGCCACCGTGGTGTATGGCGTCAACGAGCAGGTGCTGACACCTGACATGCAGATCATCTCCAACGCCTCCTGCACCACCAACTGCCTGGCGCCGGTGGCGCAGGTGCTGCATCGCGAACTGGGCATCGAACAGGGCCTGATGACCACCATTCACGCCTATACCAACGACCAGAACCTGTCCGACGTTTACCACAGCGATTTGTACCGTGCGCGTTCAGCGACCCAGTCGATGATCCCGACCAAGACCGGTGCCGCCGAAGCGGTCGGCCTGGTACTGCCGGAGCTGGCCGGCAAGCTCACCGGCATGGCGGTTCGGGTGCCGGTGATCAACGTCTCGCTGGTCGACCTGACTCTGCAGGTCAAGCGCGAGACCACTGCCGAGGAAGTCAACGCCCTGCTCAAGGCCGCCAGCGAGAAGTCCCCGGTGCTGGGCTACAACGCGCTGCCGCTGGTGTCCTGCGATTTCAACCACAACCCGCTGTCATCGATCTTCGATGCCAACCACACCAAGGTCAGCGGCAGGTTGCTCAAGGTCATGGCCTGGTATGACAACGAATGGGGCTTCTCCAACCGCATGCTGGACAACTGCCTGGTCCTGGCCCGCCTGCACTGAACGAGGAGGCTCGATGAGCCGTATCAGCTTCACCCATGCCCAATTGCCGGCGCGCAAGCGCATCGCCCTGGTGGCGCACGACCACTGCAAAGGCTTCCTGCTGGACTGGTGCGAGCGTCAGCGCGACAAGCTGGCTCGCCATGAACTGGTGGCCACTGGCACCACCGGCCTGCTTCTGAGCAAGCGTCTGGATTTGCCGGTGGAAAGCATGATCAGCGGCCCGCTGGGCGGCGACCAGCAGATCGGCGCGCGCATTGCCGAACAGCGCGTGGACATGCTGGTGTTCTTCTGGGACCCCTTCGAGCCACAGCCACACGACCCGGATATCAAGGCCCTGCTGCGCGTGGCGGCGGTGTGGAACATCCCGGTAGCCTGCAACGAGAGCAGCGCCGACTACATGCTCAGCAGCAGCCTGCTGGAGCAGCAGCACGAATACCGTATTCCTGACTATCAGGCGTACCTGGCGGCACGCGGCTAGCAGGCCATTGAAAAACTACCTGCGTTGGCAATACTGCGTTAAAAACGGCCTCAAAATGCTCATTTACAACTCGTAAACCCGAGTGCGGGCCCAGTGCCTTTTTCGGCCGTTTTTGCGGGGCCGCCATCGGTATTGTCTTGCCTGCCTCGCCGACGTTTTTCAACGGCCTGCTAAAAATCCACCTTGCCCCGCCCCGCCTTGATCACCCCTCGCTTGCTCTTGCCGTCCAGACGGCGCTTTTTCGAGCCGAGGGTCGGTTTGGTCGGACGGCGTTTCTTTTCCACCTTGCCGGCGCTGCGGATCAACTCGGCAAGACGCTCGAGGGCGTCGGCGCGATTCTGCTCCTGAGTGCGGTACTGCTGCGCCTTGATGATCACCACCCCGTCGGCAGTGATACGGCTGTCGGCAAGCGTCAGCAGGCGCTCCTTGTAAAAGGGCGGCAACGACGAAGCCTGGCTGTCGAAACGCAGGTGCACGGCGCTGGACACCTTGTTGACGTTCTGCCCACCGGCGCCCTGGGCGCGGATGGCGGTCAGTTCGATTTCATCATCGGGAAGGTGAACACTGTTGGAGACGATCAGCATGGCCATGATTTCTTGAAAGGCATGGGCATCAGAATACCCGCCGCAGCTGTAATCTTTGCTTGAAATTTCTCCACGGCATTCGCTCGGCACCTCGGCTAACGTAGCGGCCTGTCTTTTTTCGGAAGCACTCGATGGACTCCATAACCCAGGCGGTACTCGGCGCCAGCATCCAGGGCGCATTGCTCGGTCGCTGGCAAGGGCGCAAGGCGCTGCTCTACGGCGCGATGCTCGCCACCGTTCCCGATCTGGACGTGGTCATGGAATACGGCGATGCCGTGGCCAACATGACCTACCATCGCGGTTTCAGCCACTCGCTGTTCGTCCTCAGCGGCTTTGCCCTGCTGCTGACCTGGCTGGCCAGGCGCTTTCGCCCTCACCCCGGTTACTCGGCCAATCGCCTGTTGCTGACGCTGTGGCTGGTGCTGATCACCCATCCCTTGCTGGATGCCTTCACCAGCTACGGTACCCAGCTGTTCTGGCCGCTGATGCCGACACCCACGGCCTGGTCCAGCCTGTTCATCATCGACCCGATGTATACCGTGCCGCTGATCGCAGCGGTGGTGATCAGCCTGTTCACCGGCCTGCGCGAGCAGAGTTGGCGCGTACCGGCCGTGGCGCTGGCCGTATCGACGCTGTACATCGGTTTCAGCCTGGCCGGCAAATTCATGGCCGAGCAGCGCGTGGAACGCGAGCTGGCGCGCCAGGGCATCCAGGCCGAACAGCTGTTCACTACGCCGACGCCACTCAACACCCTGCTGTGGCGCGTCATCGTGCTCGATGGCGAGGACTACCACGAAGCCCTGGTCGGCTGGTTCGATGATAAGCCGCCGCAACTGCAACGCCTGCCGCGCGGCACGCACCTGCGCGAGCAACTGACGGACTCGCCCATGCACCAGCGGCTGGAGTGGTTCACCGGCGGCGTGCTGCGCTACGACCAGGTGGGTGAGCGTTTGATCGTCACCGATCTGCGTCTGGGCATGACCGGTTTTCATCCCTTCCGCTTCGACTTCGCCCACCTGCAGGACGGCCAATGGCAGGTGCACGAGCGCATCGACCGCCTGCCCTTCGACCGCGGCGAAGCCGAACATCTGGCCCTGCTGTTCAAGCGCATCTGGCAACCGCAGCTGGAGATTCCACTGCTGGCCTGGGCCGGCGAGTTGCAGAAACCGCTTTTAACTGAGACTCGCTCGCACTGACAGCGTTACTATCGGCGTCCACTCCTATTGAGGCAGGACGCCTGCAATGCTGTTTCGCCGCTTCGAATCCCTGATCGACGTCTTCAAACCAAGCCCCGACGTCGCCCCGCCAACCGGTATGCTGTGCTTCTACGGCCACTACCTGAAACAGGTGTGGCCGCTGATGCTGGCGGTGCTGATCATCGGCTTCTTCGCCGCCCTGATCGAGGTCGCGCTGTTCAGCTTCCTCGGCCAGTTGATCGACATGGCCCAGGCCAGCACGGATGCCAGCAGTTTCTTCAGCGAGCACCAGAACGAGCTGCTGTGGATGCTGCTGGTGGCGCTGATCATCCGCCCCGTGGTGTTCGGCCTGCACAACCTGCTCACGCACCAGGCAGTCAATCCGGGCCTGACCAACCTGATTCGCTGGCAGAACCACCGCTACGTGCTCAAGCAGAGCCTGAGCTTCTTCCAGAACGACTTCGCCGGCCGCATCGCCCAGCGCGTGATGCAGACCGGCCCTTCGCTACGCGACTCGGCCATGCAGGTGATCGACGCGCTGTGGCATGTGGTGGTCTATGCCGGCAGCGCGCTGTACCTGTTCGCCGCCGCCGATCTGCGCCTGGTGGTGCCGCTGTCGTTGTGGATAGTCGGCTACAGCGCGGCGCTCTGGTACTTCGTGCCGCGCATCAAGGCGCGCTCGGCCGCCGCTTCCTCGGCGCGCTCGAAGGTCATGGGGCGCGTGGTCGATGGTTACAGCAACATCGCCACGCTCAAGCTGTTCGCCCACTCGCAGGAAGAGGAAAGCTACGCCCGCGAAGCCATGCAGGATCTGCTCGACAAGTTCCGCCTGCAGTCACGCACCATCACTGCCCTGGATTTTCTCATCACCTGCCTCAACGGCGTACTGATCGTCGGCACCGGTGCCCTGGCCCTGTGGCTGTGGAGCCAGTCGCTGATTACCACCGGCGCCATCGCCCTGGCGCTGGGCCTGGTGATCCGCATCAACAACATGGCCGAATGGATCATGTGGGTGGTCAACGGCATCTTCGAGAACGTCGGCACCGTGCAGGACGGCATGCAGAGCATCGTTCAGCCACGCCAGGTGCTCGACCACGCAGATGCCAAACCGCTGCAGGTGACGCAGGGCGGCGTGCGTTTCGAGGACATCCACTTCCACTATGGCAAGAAGGGCGGCGTGATCAGCGGCCTGGACATCGCCATTGCACCTGGCGAGAAAATCGGTCTGGTCGGCCCTTCCGGCGCCGGCAAGTCGACCCTGGTCAACCTGCTGCTGCGCCTGTACGACCTGGAAAGCGGACGCATCCTGATCGATGATCAGGACATCGCCACGGTGACTCAGGAAAGCCTGCGCGCCAACATCGGCGTGGTGACCCAGGACACCGCTCTGCTGCACCGTTCGATCCGTGACAACCTGCGCTACGGCAAACCCGGTGCCAGCGACGACGAGCTCTGGCAAGCAGTACGCAAGGCCCGCGCCGATGCCTTCATCCCCACCCTCGATGACAGCCAGGGCGGACGCGGCATGGATGCTCAGGTCGGTGAACGCGGCGTGAAGCTGTCCGGTGGCCAGCGTCAGCGCATTGCCATCGCCCGCGTGCTGCTCAAGGACGCGCCGATCCTGGTGCTGGACGAAGCCACCTCGGCACTGGACTCGGAAGTGGAGGCGGCCATTCAGGAAAGCCTGGACAGCCTAATGGAAGGCAAGACGGTGATCGCCATCGCCCACCGCCTGTCGACCATTGCACGGATGGATCGCCTGGTAGTGATCGACCAGGGGCAGGTCATCGAAACCGGAACCCACGCCGAGCTGATCGCCCACGGCGGTCTGTATGCACGCCTGTGGCAGCACCAGACCGGCGGTTTCGTCGGGGTGGAGTGAAACTGTGGGAGGGCTTCAGCCGCGACTCGCCGCTAAAGCGCCTCCCACAACAGCCTACTTACTCAGCAGCCGGCTTCTTGCGCTTGAGCGGCGCGCTGCCATCGGCGCTGACCAGCACAGAAGGTTTGCCAGCCGGACGCGGGCCGGTCTTGCGCTTGGAGGCGGTGGCTTTCTTCGGGTCTTTCTTCTCGGTCTTTTTCTTCTTGCTGCCAGCTGCCTTGCCGGACGCCTTGAGGTTCTTCGGCCCCTGGTAGATACCTTTCAGCTCCTTGATGGTGCGACGCTCGAAACGCTGTTTGAGGTAGCGCTCGATGCTCGACATCAGGTTCCAATCGGTGTGGCAGATCAGCGATACCGCCAGGCCTTCGCCGCCGGCGCGGCCGGTACGACCGATGCGGTGCACGTACTCGTCGCCGGAACGCGGCATGTCGAAGTTGATCACCAGATCCAGGCCTTCGACGTCCAGACCGCGCGCGGCCACGTCGGTGGCCACCAGGACCTTGACTGCTCCCTGGCGTAGGCGGTCGATGGCCAGCTTGCGATCCTTCTGGTCCTTCTCGCCATGCAGCACGAAAGCCTTGATCCCGGCGGTCACCAGCTTGCCGTAGAGACGATCGGCCTGCACACGGGTGTTGGTGAAGACGATGGCCTTGTCATAGGCCTCGTTGGTCAGCAACCAGTCGACCAGTTGCTCCTTGTGGTAGTTATGGTCGGCCGTGATGATCTGCTGGCGAGTACCCTCATTGAGCTGGCTGACGCTGTTGAGCATCAGGTGCTGCGGGTCCTTGAGCACCTTGGCGACCATCTCGCGCAGGCCATTGCCGCCGGTGGTAGCGGAGAACAGCAGGGTCTGATGCGGGCCGCAGGCCTCGGCCAGGCGCTGGGCGTCCTCGGCGAAGCCCATGTCGAGCATGCGGTCGGCCTCGTCGAACACCAGCACCTCGACCTCGTTCAGCGGCAGGTTGCCGGCGTTGGCGTGCTCGATCAGACGGCCCGGCGTGCCGATCAGAATATCGATCTTGCGCATCATCGCGGCTTGCACCTTGAAGTCCTCGCCACCGGTCACCAGGCCGGCCTTGAGGAAGGTGAACTGAGCGAAGCGTTCGACTTCTTTCAGCGTCTGCTGGGCCAACTCGCGGGTCGGTAGCAGGATCAGTGCACGAATGCTCACGCGCTGCTGCGAGTTGCCATCACCGAGCAGGCGATTGAGCAACGGCAGGACGAAAGCGGCGGTCTTGCCACTGCCGGTCTGGGCGATCACCCGCAGGTCCTTGCCTTCCAGCGCAGGCGGAATCGCTGCCGCCTGCACCGGAGTAGGCTCGACGAAATTAAGCTCGGCCACGGCTTTGAGCAGGCGTTCATGCAGGGCGAATTGGGCAAACACGGGGGCACTACCTCAAAGAAATCGACAAAACGATGCATAGCCTAACGGTTTCCGCCGTCGGGGCCGAATTTCTTTGCATGAAACTCGCATTCAGGCGACGACGGACGGCTGTCTGGAGTCGCTATGCGGCAGGAGCGGGCCGGAACCGGGAACGCTCGCCGGATATCAAATCTGTATCACTAGCCGAAGAGCGCTGCCCCATGCCCATCAAACCCCAGACCACTCTCAGTATCGGCCTGTGCGTCCTGTTGGCCGCATCGCCAGTGCTTGCCAACCCGCCTCCTGGCAAAGGCAAACCGGGCCAGCATGATGGCGTCCAGATCGATCTGCGCGGCCCGACCGTGGATGTTGGAAGGGTGCGCATCATCCTCGGCGACAATCGCCAATTGATCGGCCCGACCTCCTCTCTGCCACCGGGCATTGCCAAGAACCTGGCCCGCGGCAAGCCGCTGCCACCGGGTATCGCCAAGAACTTCGACAGCCGCCTGATCTCGCGCCTGCCCTATTACGAGGGCTACGAATGGAAGCAGATCGGCCGTGACGTGGTGCTGGTCGCCATCGCGACCGGGATCGTCTACGAAATTCTGCGTAACGTTCTCGACTGAGAGACTATCGCGCAGCCATCCGACAAGCGGTACGGCGCACGACGAACTTGTCTCGGCGGCGCCACTCTAATTTTCAGATGGCCTGCCCGAGGTGCAATGATGAACCCGTCACTGATCTATCACGTCACTTCGAGCCTCGATGGCTATATCGCTCGCCCCGATGGTCGCATCGACTGGTTCGACTCGCTACGCCAGGCCGATGAAGAATATGCCTTTCAGTACTTCTACTCCGGCATCAACGCACTGTTGATGGGCCGAGGCACTTACGAGGCCCTCCTCAAGCGCGGCGGCCCATGGCCCTACCCCGGCAAACCCTGCGTGGTGCTGACTCGCCTCGCCCTGCCGCGCGCTGCAGACGAAATCCAGCTAACCCACTGCACGCCTGCTCAAGCCGTGGCGGCATTGAACGAAGCCGGCTTCCAGCGTATCTGGCTGGTCGGTGGCAGCCTGCTGGCGGGTAACTGCTACACCGCCGGGCTGATCGACGAGGTGGTGATCAACCTGGTGCCGCACCTGCTCGGCGCCGGTATCCCACTGCTGGCCACGGGCATGGAACGCAGCCTGATCCTGAGCGACCAACGCCGCTTCAACAGTGGCACCCTGCAGGTACATTATCGGGTGCAGAAGCAGGCCAATGTGCGGACGCAGATCCCCGCGCCGCGTATCAACGTGGCCTGATGCTCTCGCGCTGCTGCTTGCGCAGCAGCCGAGCGCTGTCCCAGCCGACCAGCAGCACAGCTCCCCAGATCGGTAGATAGGTCAGCCATTGCCCGCTGTCGAAGCGCTCGCCCAGCACCAGCAGCGCCACGACGAACAACAGCACCGGCTCGACGTAACTGAGAATGCCGAACAGCCCCAAGGGCAACAACCGGCTCGATGCCATGTAAGCGGCGAACGCCAGGGTGCCGATCAACGCCATCACCGGTACCAGCAGCCACAGCAGGGGACGATCGCTGAACGCCCCCACCGGCCCGTACGCGATGATCAGCCAGATCGCCAACGGTGCCAGCACCAGCATCTCCAGCACGAAACCGGACAACGCATCCAGGCGCATCCAGCGGCGCAGCATGAAATAAGGCGGGTAACCCAGCGCGGTGATCAGCGTCAGCCAGGAAAACGCCTGGGTACGCCACAACTCGTGCAGCACGCCGAGCATGGCGCAGGTCACCGCCAACTGCTGCAGCGGGCGCAGGCGCTCGCCGTAGAACAGTCGGCCGGTCAGCACCATGGCCAACGGCAGCAGGAAGTAGCCCATGGACACTTCCAGCATGTGCCCGGCCAATGGTGCCCAGAGAAACAGCCCCCACTGCACGCCGATCAGCGCCGCTGCCAGCGGGCAGGCGGCCAACAACAGCGGCTCGCGACGCAGACGCACGAAGCTCTCGCGCAGCAAGCTGGTCTGCCGCGCCAGCAGTACCAACAGCAAGACCAGGGGAATCGACCAGAGCACGCGCTGAGCGAATATCTGCACGCCATCGAGCGGCGTCAGCCACTGCACGTAGCCAGGCAACACGGCAAACAGCATCGAAGCGCCAACCGATAGCGCCACACCCCGCCCGGACAGTTGCATCAGTGCACCTCGGCAGGCGTACGACGTGTGCGCCCCAGATTGACCAGCGGTAGCGAAGCGGCAATCACCACACCGCCCAGGGCCAGGCGCAACAGGTCGGCGTCGTGATTCCAGATCAGCAGATTGACCAGCAAGCCGGCAGGTACCAGTGCATTGTTCATCACCGCCAGGGTGCCACCATCGACCAGGCTGGCGCCTTTGTTCCACCAGTACAGCCCCAATCCGGATGCCGCCACACCAAGCCAGACCAGCACGCTCCACTGCAGTGCGGTGCTCGGCAGTCGCTCGCCGTTGCCCAGCAGCAGGAAGGCCGGCAGCGCGATCAGCAGCGCGCCCAGGTAGAAGAAACCAAAGCGCTTGTATTGCGGCTCGGTGGAGGGGTGTTTGAGCAGCAGATGCTTGTACAGCACCTGCCCGGCGGCGAAGGTGAAGTTGGCCACCTGCAGCAACAGGAAACCGAGCAAAAAGCCGCTGCTGATACCGTCGTAGCGGATGATCCCGGCGCCCAGCACCGCCACCAGCGCAGCCAGTAGTGCCCAGGGGTTGAACCTGCGGTTCAGCGCATCCTCGATCAGCGTCACATGCAGCGGTGTAAGGATGGTGAACAGCAGCACCTCCGGCACCGTGAGCACCGAGAAACTCAGGTACAGGCACACGTAGGTGATGCCGAACTGCAGGGCGCCGATCAGCAGCATGCCGCGCACGAACGCCGGAGCATGACCGCGCCAGCGGGTCAGCGGCACGAACAGCAAGCCGGCAATGACGATGCGCGTCAGTACCGCAAAATAGCTGTCGACCCGACCGGCCAGGTACTCACCGATCAGGCTGAAGGAAAACGCCCACAGCAGGGTCACTATCAGCAGATATCGCACAGCCACCTCCCAAGGAAGGCGGCGACCTTAGCGCGTTCCCCTGCGCCGGACAATCCATGCGCCGGGCTGCGCTGTCCAGCCAAATAAAAAAGCCGGCCACTTCATCACGAAGCGACCGGCATAGCACGCCCGCTAGCGGGCGCTCAGGAGAGTCGGATCGGCATCAGGCCACTTCAGCCAGCTTGGCCTTGGCCTGGGCCAGGCCTTTTTCGCTGAACTCGGCGCCCAGGTTCAGGCCTTCGGCATGGATGAACTGCACATCATGGATACCGATGAAGGCCAGTGCCTGGCGCAAGTAGGGCTCCTGATGATCCAGCGCGCTGCCGGCGTAGATACCACCACGGGCGGTGAGCACGAAGGCACGCTTGCCGGTCAGCAGGCCCTGGGGGCCGGTTTCGGTGTACTTGAAGGTGACGCCGGCGCGCAGCACGTGATCCAGCCAGGCCTTGAGGGTACTGGGGATGGCAAAGTTGTACATCGGCGCAGCCAGCACCAGCACATCGGCAGCCAGCAACTCATCGGTGAGTTGATTGGAGCGGGCCAGGGCAGCCTTCTCGGCATCGTTCTGCTGCTCGCTCGGAGTCATCCAGCCACCCAGCAGCGTGGCGTCGAGATGCGGTACCGGCTCGGCCGCCAGATCACGCACTTGGACCTGATCAGCCGGGTGCGCAGCCTGCCAGTTGGCGATGAATTGCTGGGTCAGTTCGCGGGAGACCGAACCTTGCTGGCGGGCGCTGCTTTCGATTACGAGAATACGGGACATGTCTGAGGCTCCATCGAGGTGGTTACGAGTCGATGGAACACAGAGTAGAGATACGACTTTCGATTAAAAAGCGCAAATATCCGCTTACATATATCGACTAAATTGATTTATCGAGCCATCGCATCTAGGCTTTCATCACTTCAGGTTGCAGGTCAGGTTGATCCGCAGGCGAATTACGCTACGGGTGAACTTGACTGTCATGTTGTTACTGGCGCCAGGCGCCAACACGGTACGCCGGGTACGTGGCGCTTCGGGGCCATTGCGGAACACCGCACTGCACTCAGCCTCGCTCTGGCCATAGTTGTAGAGCATCAGCGCCGCCATGTTGTGGTCGATTTCCTGAGTGGTCGCGGAGACCTCGGCGCCGTTGAACTGTTTTTCCACCTCGATGGGATAGGCATGGGCGGCCAACGGTAGAAAGGCGAACAGCAAGCAGATTATTTTTTTCATCGGTGCTCTCCAACATGGGATCGCCAGTGTAGGTGGAGATCGTCGGCGATAACAGCCGACTCAAGCAGGATGATGTGATGAAAGCTCCTCGTGTAACCCTGGATCAATGGCGCACGCTGCAGGCCGTGGTGGATCAGGGCGGTTTCGCCCAGGCTGCCGACGTACTGCACCGCTCGCAATCCTCGGTCAGCTATACCGTGGCGCGCATGCAGGAACAGCTCGGCGTACCGCTGCTGCGCATCGATGGCCGCAAGGCCGTGCTCACCGAGGCCGGCGACGTGCTGCTGCGCCGCTCGCGGCAACTGGTCAAGCAGGCCAGCCAGCTGGAAGATCTGGCTCACCACATGGAACAGGGCTGGGAAGCCGAGGTGCGCCTGGTGGTGGATGCCGCCTACCCCACCGCCAACCTCGTCCGCGCCCTGACCGCCTTCATGCCGCAGAGCCGCGGCTGCCGTGTGCGCCTGCGTGAGGAGGTGCTGTCCGGGGTCGAGGAAGTGCTGCTCGAAGGCACCGCCGACCTGGCCATCAGCGCGCTGAACATCACTGGCCACCTCGGCATCGAACTGGGTGAAGTGGAATTCGTCGCCGTCGCCAACCCGGAACACCCACTGCACCGCCTGCAACGTGAGCTGAGCTTCCAGGATCTGGAAGGCCAGATGCAGGTGGTCACCCGCGACAGTGGCCGACTGCAGCCGCGCGACGCCGGCTGGCTCGGCGCGGAGCAGCGCTGGACGGTAGGTAGCCTGCCGACCGCACGCACCTTCGTCAGCAGCGGCCTGGGCTTCGCCTGGCTGCCGCGCCATCTGATCGTGCGTGAACTGCAGGATGGTCTGCTGAAACCTCTGCCCCTGACTCAGGGTGCTATCCGCAAACCGCGCTTCTTTCTCTACAGCAACAAGGAACGCGTGCTCGGCCCGGCCACGCAGATTCTCATTGAGCTGATCAAGAACTTCGATGCCGCCCCTCTGGACGCGCCCTTCGCCGCACCGCAGTCGACCAACTGAGAGTCCCGCCATGCCCTATTTCGACAACGACGGCTGCCAGCTGCATTACGAGGATTACGGCCACGGCGCGCCGCTGCTGCTGGTGCATGGCCTGGGTTCGAGCACGCGCGACTGGGAATACCAGATTCCCGTGCTTGCCCAGCATTACCGGGTTCTGGCACTGGACGTGCGCGGCCATGGCCGCTCGGACAAACCACGCGAGGCTTATCGCATCGCCGACTTCGCCGAGGATGTCGCCGCCCTGATCGAACACCTGCAACTGCCGCCGGTGCATCTGGTGGGCATCTCCATGGGCGGCATGATCGGCTTTCAGCTTGGCGTCGACCGCCCAGAGCTGTTGCGCAGCCTGACCATCGTCAACAGCGGCCCGGAGGTGAAGGCCAAGAGTGCGCGGGACTGGCTGGAAATTGGCAAGCGCTGGACGCTGTCGCGTCTGCTCAGCCTGGAAACCATCGCCAAGGCGCTGGGCAAGTTGCTGTTCCCCAAGCCCGAGCAGGCAGAATTGCGGCGCAAGATCGAAGAACGCTGGCCGCAGAACGACAAGCGCGCCTACCTCGCCAGCCTCGACGCGATCATCGGCTGGGGCGTGCGGGAACGCCTCGATCGCATCACCTGTCCTACCCTGGTGATCAGCGCCGACCACGACTACACGCCTGTTGAACGCAAGCGCGAGTACGTGGCAGAAATGCCCAACGCGCGCCTGCTGGTGATCGAAAATTCGCGCCACGCCACACCAATGGATCAACCGGAACGCTTTAATAACGCCCTGCTCGCCTTTCTCGGCGAGACTGCCAACAAGGAAAACTGACCATCATGCTCAAGCAACTCGTTCTCGCCACCGGCGCCCTGCTGCTGTCGACCAGTCTGCTCGCCGCTGAAAACCCCAAGGTGTTGCTGACCACCAGCCTCGGCGAAGTGGAAATCGAACTGGCCGCCGACAAGGCGCCGATCAGCACGCAGAACTTCCTCAAGTACGTCGACAGTGGCTTCTATGCCGGTACCCAGTTCCATCGGGTAATTCCAGGTTTCATGGTCCAGGGCGGCGGTTTCGATGCCGACATGCGCCAGAAGGACACCGACGCACCGATCAAGAACGAGGCCGACAATGGCCTGCACAACGTCCGTGGCACCCTGGCCATGGCTCGCACGCAGGTACGCGATTCGGCCACCAGCCAGTTCTTCATCAACCACAAGGACAACGCCTTCCTCGACCACGGCTCGCGCGACTTCGGTTACGCCGTGTTCGGCAAGGTGACCCGTGGCATGGACGTGGTAGACAAGATCGCCCAGGTCCCCACCGGCAACCGCGGCATGCACCAGAACGTACCGCGCGAGCCGGTGCTGATCATCGACGCCAAGCGTCTTTAAGACACCGATGTAACCCGTAGCCCGGATGCAATCAGGGAGATTGCTATACGCCCTCCCCGGATTGCATCCGGGCTACGAGCCCCACGAACGACAAAGCCGCCCAATTGGGCGGCTTTTCATTCGATCTCGCGAGCTAGAGTCATGCAATACCGATGGCGGCCCCACAAAAACAGGCGAGAAAGCGGAGTGTGCTGTAGCACATGAGCATGACTCGCTTCGCTCGCCCCTACGGGGCCGCACTAAAGTGCGTTGGCCGCAAGCGGCCTGCCGAGCCTGTTTTTAACGCAGCAGGGCCGACGCGCAGCAGATCGACGGCTTACTTCTCGACGAAGGCACGCTCGATCAGGTAATCCCCCGGCTCACGCATGCGCGGGGAAATCTTCAGACCGAAGCTGTCGAGCACTTCACTGGTTTCGTCGAGCATGCTCGGGCTGCCGCAGATCATGGCGCGATCGTCCTGCGGGTTGATCGGCGGCAGGCCGATATCGGCGAACAGTTTGCCGCTGCGCATCAGGTCGGTCAGACGGCCCTGATTCTCGAACGGCTCGCGGGTCACGGTCGGGTAGTAGATCAGCTTGTCCTTCAGGGCATCACCGAAGAATTCGTTCTGCGGCAGGTGCTCGGTGATGAACTCGCGGTAGGCGACTTCGTTCACGTAGCGCACGCCGTGAACCAGGATCACCTTCTCGAAGCGCTCGTAGGTTTCCGGGTCCTGGATCACGCTCATGAACGGTGCCAGACCGGTGCCGGTGCTGAGCAGATAGAGGTGCTTGCCGGGGTTGAGATCATCGAGCACCAGCGTGCCGGTGGGCTTCTTGCTGATGATGATCTCGTCGCCTTCCTTCAGGTGCTGCAGCTGCGAGGTCAGCGGACCGTCCGGCACCTTGATGCTGAAGAACTCCAGATGCTCTTCCCAGTTCGGGCTGGCGATGGAGTAGGCACGCATCAGCGGGCGGCCATTGTCCTGCTGCAGACCGATCATCACGAACTGACCATTCTCGAAGCGCAGGCCCGGATCACGGGTGCACTTGAAGCTGAACAGCGTATCGTTCCAGTGGTGGACGCTGAGCACGCGCTCGACGTTCATATTGCTCATGATGATTTCCTCGAAGAACTTCAGCGCCAAAGGCGCGATTGCGCGGCATTCTATTCGCGGCAACAATATCTGTTAAGTGGATTATCAAGATATAGGTTATCGGTTATATCGATATGCGATTTACTCTCAGACAACTTCAGGTGTTCGTCGCTGTGGCGCAGCATGAAAGCGTCTCGCGCGCCGCGCAATCGCTCGCATTGTCGCAGTCTGCGACCAGTACTTCGCTGACCGAACTGGAACGCCAATCCGACTGCCAGCTGTTCGATCGCGCCGGCAAGCGCCTGGCGCTCAATGCCCTGGGCCGACAGCTACTGCCCGAGGCCGTGGCCCTGATCGACCAGGCGCGCGAAATCGAACGCCTGCTGGGGGGCAAGAGCGGTTATGGCTCGCTGCACGTCGGCGCCACCCTGACCGTGGGCAACTATCTGGCCACCCTGCTGATTGGCAGCTTCATGCAGCACCACCCTGAATGCCGGGTGAAACTGCAGGTGCATAACACCGCTCATGTGGTGCAACAGATCGCCCACTACGAGCTGGACCTGGGCTTGATCGAAGGCGACTGCCAGCACCCGGATATCGAGGTGCAGCCCTGGGTCGAGGACGAACTGGTGGTGTTCTGCGCGCCACAACACCCACTGGCCCAGCGCGGCAGTGCCAGCCTGGAAGAGCTGACGCATGAAGCCTGGATTCTGCGTGAACAGGGCTCGGGCACGCGGCTGACCTTCGACCAGGCCATGCGGCATCACCCGCGCAACCTGAATATCCGCCTGGAGCTGGAACACACCGAGGCGATCAAGCGCGCTGTGGAATCCGGCCTGGGCATCGGCTGCATCTCACGCCTGGCGCTGCGCGACGCCTTTCGTCGTGGCAGCCTGATGCCGGTGGAAACTCCGGAACTGGACCTGCGCCGGCAGTTCTACTTCATCTGGCACAAGCAGAAGTACCAGACAGCAGCGATGCGCGAGTTTCTCGAACAGTGTCGCGCACTGACGGCCGGAGTCAGTCGCAGCGATCAGATCGTCCTACCACCGATCATCTGAGCGTCAGCTCAAGAGGATGATTGCCCACACCGAGGCGATCATGCCCAACGCGACGAACTGCGCGGCGCTGCCCATGTCCTTGGCGTTCTTCGACAGCGGGTGGCGCTCCAGGGAAATGCGATCGATGGCTGCCTCGATGGCCGAATTGAGCAGCTCGACGATCAGTGCCAGCAGACACACGGCCACCATCAACGCGCGCTCGCCACGACTGACGTCGAGCAGGAAAGCCGATGGAATCAGCACCAGATTGAGCAACACCAGCTGGCGAAAGGCTGCCTCGCCGAAGAACGCGGCGCGCAGGCCATCGAGCGAATAGCTGGCGGCATTGAGGATACGTTTCAGGCCGGTTTGGCCCTTGAATGGCGACATGCGCCTCACCCCTACTGGAAGAGGCGCGCAGCTTACTGCATCCGCTGCGCGAGAACCTATCTACGAGATCGCGAGCTAGAGGGATACAAGGCGAGAGCAAGTGAAGCTGCGCAGTTTACTGGCTGCAAATGAGCAAGCCGAGCTTGCTTTCAACGCAGCGCAGCTCACTGCGCCGGGATCGATTCCATCTGCTGTAACAGCAACGCCGCCTGGGTGCGGGTGCGCACGCCCAGCTTGCGGAAAATCGCCGTCACATGCGCCTTGACCGTCGCTTCGGAGACACTCAATTCATAGGCGATCTGCTTGTTCAGCAAGCCTTCGCAGACCATAGTCAACACACGGAACTGCTGCGGCGTGAGACTGGCGAGGCCGGCACTGGCCGCCTTGGCCTCGGCGGAAACCGGGGCACTGTCTTCGGCCAACGGTGGCCACCAGGTATCGCCATCGAGCACCTGACGCACCGCTTGCTGCAGGGTTTCCAGCGGGCTGGATTTGGGGATGAAGCCGCTGGCACCGAACTCACGGGAGCGGTTGACCACGGACGCCTCTTCCTGAGCGGAGATCATCACCACAGGGATCTGCGGGTACTGCCCGCGCAGCAGTACCAGGCCGGAAAAACCATAGGCACCGGGCATGTTGAGGTCGAGCAGGACAAGGTCCCAATCACTCTTGGCGGCCAGGTGGCCTTCAAGCTCGGCGATGCTGGCAGCTTCTACCAGACGCACTTCAGGTCCCAGGCCCAGGGTCAATGCTTGTTGTAGCGCGCTGCGAAACAGCGGGTGGTCGTCGGCAATCAGGATTTCGTAGGCGGCCATTGGCAGATCCTGTTCTTGTTATAAGTGGCACTGAGGTGAGTATGGCAGTGCTTTTCGCCTGAAGACCCGCTCAAGCCTGCTCATTGAGCATCACAGACTCCCCACTCGGACCGACGGCGGCGCTCAGCATGCCGAGCTGTGGCGGGGTGGTCAAGCTCAATGCTTTGCGGCACGATGCGCAGCTTTCCTGCCGAGACGCCCTGATGCGAAGCCAAGCCCTGCGCGCTGACCTGTTGATGCTGATTACCGCGATGATCTGGGGCAGCGCCTTCGTCGCCCAGCGTCTGGGCATGGATAACATCGGCCCCTTCCTTTATACCGGCCTGCGCTTCGCCCTCGCCTGCCTGGTCCTGTTGCCGGTGCTGGCTTTGCTGCAACGTCGCCAGCAGCGCCCCGCTGCACCGCTGAATCGCAACCTGCTGGTGGGTGGCGTGATCATGGGCCTGGCGCTATCGCTAGGGATCAATCTGCAGCAGGTCGGCCTGCTGTTCACCACGGTGACCAACTCAGGCTTCATCACCGGGTTGTACGTGATCGTGGTACCGATTCTCGGCCTGCTGATCGGCCAGCGCAGCAGCGCCGGCATCTGGTTGGGCGCCAGCCTGGCAGTGGTCGGCATGTTCCTGCTCAGCGTCGGCGAAGGCTTCACCGTAGCCTCCGGCGACTGGCTGCAACTGGCCGGCGCCTTCGTCTGGGGTATTCACGTGTTGCTGGTGGGATTCTTCGCCAGCCGTCACGACCCGCTGCGCCTGGCTTTCATCCAGTTCGCCACCTGCGCGGTGATCAGCCTGATCCTGGCGCTGGTATTCGAGACCGCGACACTGGACGGCATCATTGCCGCCGGGCCGGCCATCCTCTACGGCGGAGTGTTCGGCGTGGCGATCGGTTTCACCCTGCAGGTGGTGGCGCAGCAGCATGCCATCGCCTCGCATGCGGCGATCATCCTCTCGCTGGAAGCCGTGTTCGCCGCCATCGCCGGCGCCCTGTTGCTGAGCGAAGTGCTGGCACCGCGCGGCTATCTGGGTTGTGCGCTGATGTTTGGCGGCATGCTGCTGGCGCAGCTGTGGCCCAAGCCGCTGCCCACCGAACTCAGCGGTACGTCTGCAAACGCTGGTGCAGAGCGTCGTTGAGATCCAGCGGCAGACGCCGTTTGGCAGCCAGGTAGTGCTGGCTGAACACATCGAGATAATCGTCCAGCGCCTCGCCGGCACGCAGGTCGCCCGCCAGCTCCAGGCACATGGCGGCCACCTCGGCGGTGCACAGGTGCTCGCCACGAGTGGAGCGACGCAGGCGATAGCGCGATAGCTGCGCCGGGGTCAGGCTCAGCACCGGCAGCGCATCCAGATAGGGGCTCTTGCGAAACATCTTGCGCGCCTCGGTCCAGGTGGCATCGAGCAGCACGAACAGCGGCCGCTTGCCGGGCGCAAGCCGCACCTCCTCCACCACGCGCTGCGGTGCCACGTACTCACCGGGAAACACCAGATAAGGCTGCCACTGCGGATCGGCCAGCAACTCCAGCAGCGCCGGGTCGACGGCAGTGCGCGTCCAGCCGAAGGCGTGGGTTTCAGGCACCACATCAGCGATCAGCCAGCCGGTATTGCTCGGTTTCAACGCCTCGATGTCATGCATCACCAGACACATGGCGGCATTGGCCTCGACCTGCGGGCGCCAGGCGCACAGGCAATGGGTCGGCTGCACCCGGCAGTGCGGGCAGCGCTCGGCGCGCGAACCACGGGCGACGAAGGGTTTGAGGCTACGCGCCAGGCGCTCTGTGCGCAGGCGGGCGACGGCATGTGGGGCTGGACGGGTCATGGCGGGAGCAACAGCGAATGGGGGCGGGATTCTACCACCCCTGTTCGCCGCTCAGATGGATCAGAAGGTATGGTTCAACGCCAGGCCGATGAAGTGGATGTGGGTGTTGTACTCCCCGGTGTAATTGCCACCGTTGCCGGTGCAGCGCACGCCGCTGTCCTGGTACAGACCGCCGGCGCCCGGCACCCAGCCGGCCGGGGAGCAGCCGTCCTGGTAGTCCATCTTGCCGCTGGAGAACTGCACGTAGCTGTAGGCGAAGTCCAGCGAGGTGTCGCGGGTCACCTTGTAGTTGGCGCCGAGCGAAAGCCAGTAGCGATCCGCATCGGGAAACGCCGGATGACGTAGCTGCGGCGAGTTGACCGGAGAGCGGTCGTAGGCCACGCCGGTACGCAGCAGCAGGTCATCGCTGTACTGGTAGTTCATGCCCAGGGAGATCTTGTAGCTGTCCTTCCAGTCCTGCTTGACGCTCAAATCACCCTCGGTAACGCCGTTGAAATAGGGATAGCCGGCCACCTGGTCGATGCCGATACGCACTTCGTCGAGCCGCGAATGGCGGGTGAAGGTCAGATCCGCCATCAGCGCCACCTTGTCATTGAGCTGATGGAAGGCGTTGAATGAGAGCATCTCCGGTGTATCGATAGCGGTCTTGGCCTTGGAGTTGGGGTGCAGGCGGGTGGCGGCGAAATCGCCGGGATTGACCCAGTTGCTCGGGTCCAGCACCTGCCCCAATGCATCGGCTGGCGGCAGGGTGATGATGCCAAGATCGATGCCACCGCTCAGATCGGTATCGGGTGAAGGCACGCTGCCGGACACGCCAGCGAAGCTCCACTTGGTCTCACCCTCGAGGGTGTGGCGAATGTTGGAACGATAGGACACACCAAAGCGCGTCGACTCGGTCGGCTCCCACATGTAGCCGATATTCCAGCCAACCCCCCAGTCATCGCCCTTGACCCGGAAGTAACCGTCGCCCTGGACGTTGTCGGCGAAGTTCTTCGCCACACAGTCGACGAAAGCATCATCGGCCTGACCGTCGCAACTGCTGATCTCACTGGGCACATCGATGCCATAGAGCAAGGGAATGGCGAACTGACCAAGCGGTGATGCGGCCAGCTCGGTCAGATCCTGATTGGCGGTGACAAACTGCCCAGCCAATTGCCGCGACGCGCCTTTGACATCCGCCGCCCCGCGCTGCACCGATTTGATGTACTGCGCCGAAACGCCGAAGCCGATGCTGTGGTGTTCGTTGAAGCGAAAGGCAATGCTCGGGTTGAAGGTCACCGTCTCCAGGCTGGCCGACTGGATGCCGTAGCGCCCGGCCCAGTCCTCCTTGTAGTCGAGCTTGGCGCCGAACGGGGTGAAGATGCCCAGACCGACCGTCACCCGGTCGTTGATCTCGTGGGAAAAATAGAAGTTGGGCGCAGCGGCGGCATCTGGCAGAAACTCGCCGGCATCGCCCGACACCGGATTGCCGAACACATCGCGGCTACCCTTGTCCTCGTAATCGCCATCCGGCAACAGAATGCTCAGACCGGAAGTCACCTGGGTACCCTTGAGCCGGGCTAGGCCAGCGGGGTTGTAGAAAATGGTCGAAGGGTCGGCCGCCTCGGCACCGTTGGCATGTGCCGAACCCTGCGCCGCCACCGATTGCGAACCGAAGTGATAACCGGATGCCTGCACCTGCGCAACGGGCAAAACCAGTAAACTGCCGACCATCACCCGCGATGGCCAGCGCCGAAAGAGCATTGTCATTGTTATTCTCCTGCACGCTGCTTGAACACCGCGCAGTCCTTCCTGCACCAGCGGCAGACTTCAGGCAGGTCTGTACTGGCGACGTCCGACTGCGACGGCGGCTCAATGTCTGTGACGTGCAGGTTTGGCCGATGATCCCCGGCCTTTGGTCGTGGTGACGGGCGGCGGCCAAAGGCCAGCATGTCCCCATCGGTAACACTTTGTTTCACACGGGCAAATGGCCAGCGGCGCGAACATTCGCTGCGAGGCCCTGTCCAACCCCTCGTCCACGCTTTCAGGAGTCACATGACATGCTGCGTTACATCCTCCCCGCTCTCGCGCTCAGCCTGATGCTTCCCACTGCCCAGGCAGCTTCGCTGAAGGAGATGGAGCTGACTCGCACCCTGGAGCAGGTCGCCCGGCAAAGCAGCGAAGGCACGCCGCGGGCGATCAACGAGGACATTCTCGATCAGGGCTATACCGTGGAAGGTCACACGCTGATCAACCATCTCAGCGTGCGCGAAGCGCATGCCGCGCAGATGCGCGGCAACCCCGATACGGTGCGCAGCCAGCTGGCGGCCAGCGTCTGCCGCAACCCGGGTTATCGCAGCCTGCTGGCGCAGGGCGCGCAGTTGCGTTATCAGTTCAGCGAGTACCGCAGCAACCGTCCGGTCACCGTGGAAGTGTTCGACAAGAGCGACTGCGGCCTCTGATCCACGACTGTCGTCAGCCCCGTTCCGCTCGCCGCTGCGCATCATCGGCGCGCAGCTCGGCGAGCAAGGCCTCCATATAGCGTGAACGCCGCGCGCCGCCCTCCAGGCGGCGCAGGCACTCGTCCTCGATGCTCATGTGATTGGTACGCGCAGCCTGTTGCAGCATGCGGTACAGCTCCGTGTTTATCTCCAGCGTCAACCTGGGCATACCTGCCCCTCCCTTCCCGTTGCTCCACTTCGTGGGCTCAACGCAGACAGCGAGGGTCCCCCCTGCCTGCCAGAGCCGCGCGTTCCTCAGCGCTCAACCAGCCATCTGGCGATACGCCCAGCACCTCGGCCACACTCTGCAGCACGTGTGACCAAGTACAGCCATTGGCGAACAGCATGCCGGCCTCGTCGAAGGTGCCGCCGCGGTTGCGATAGCCCAACGCCCGACAGCTGGCGGCGTCGCCAAGCAGCGGCCAAAGATGGCCCGCGGCTACCTCCGGGCGCATGTGCGTCAGCAGCACGCGACGGCGACACGCCGCCGGAAACAGCGCTTCACGCTGCTCGGCGCTGGCCACGCTGGCGGCCTCCCAGGCATCGCGCGGCGCCCGAAAACGCCCCGGTTCCTGCAAGTAAATCAGACGCCAGGCCACACCCTTCTCGCTCAGACGAACGGCGGCGCGGCGCATCTCGCTCAACTGATAGCTGCCACTGGCGATCAGCAGCACAGGCTCGCCGTCGCCACCTTCAGCGACCTGCAGGGCACCGCCGCGCGCCAGCTGCTGTGCCTGTTCGACCGTGAAGAAACAGGGTCGTTCACGCTTGGCCGCCACCAGGCAGGCCAGTCGGCCACGCGCCTGGTAGATCTCCGGCAGCAGGGCCAGCAGCGAGTTGTGATCGGCCGGCAGCAACACGCGCATGACATCGTGCATCTCGCCCAGCAGCGCCTCGCAGAAGGTGGTGTCCTGGTGCGATTGCTGGTTCTTGCCGTTCTCCCAGGTGTGCGAGGTGGCCACCAGCGGCCAGCCCAGCCAGCCGGCCGGACGCCCCACCTCCTTCTGCTGACGGGCGAAGATCAGATTCTGACGAACGGCGCCGAGCATCTTCACGCAGAAGGCTTCGTAGCTGGCCACCAGATTGAGCCCACCCTGGTTGGCCAGGCAGGCCGACACCACCGCCTCCTCGTTGAGCGCGGTGATCACCGCGCCGCGCACCGACTCCAGCTCGCTCTCCGGTTGGCTGACGCGATGCTTGAGCGCCGCCAGTACGCCACCCAGGCGGTTGCTGGCCAGTTCATCCGGGTTGCCCACCCGCGGCCGCAATTGCGGGTTGGCGCGCACCAGATCGACGAAATAGCGATCCAGGGCGCTCATCGGCGAGCAGGCCTGATCGTGAAAATGCAGCGACGGCTGCACGGGCTGCGGCGGCTGACGCAAGGCCAGCGGGTTGTCCCGCTCCAGCGCGCGTCCCTTGCGACTGGCGAACAGATCGCAGGCATCGGACAATGTCTGCGGCTCTACCCACAAGGCCGCCGCATGCTGGTTGAACAGCTCGCGCGCCTGCGCGTCGAGAGCCGGGCTGGCCGGTAGCGGCAGGTTATGAGCGGCGTTGCTGCCAGCGCCAAAGAAACCATAGCCCTTGGTGGTTTCGGCAATGCCGTAGGGCATCGGCAAGGGATAACCGATCAGCTCGCGATTGAGTTCATCCACTCGATGCGCCAGGCGCTGCTCCATCTCCCACAACGCACAGACGAAGGCTGCCGGATCACGCCCATCGAAACTCAGGGGATCGAAGCCGCAACCGCGCAGGTGCCGACGAAACCCTTCCAGGCCCTCCAACGTGCCCAACTCGGTACGCTGCTCGATACGCCGGCCATTGGCTATCATCACCGGCAGCGCCACGCCACAATCCTCGGCGCGCCACCAGCGCGGCATCCAGTCACTGCCGCGCTGCTCCTCGGCGGCGCCGTCGGAGAGAAAGGCCACCAGCTTCTCCCCCGGCAATGGCAGATGCGCGTACTGCAGCTCGGCAAAACCCAGGTACCCACCTTCGGCGATACCGCCGGCGGTATGCGGATTGACGTGACTGCCCAACGGCACACCGGCGCTGCCATCAGCCGCCTGGGCGTAACCGTAGAAGTCCGCCGCCAGGCGGCTCATGCCAGCTTCATCACAAGCGTAGCGCACGGCCTGCTCTGGATGCTGGTTGCCGGTCAGCAGGTTCAGCGCCTCGATTGCTGCCACGCAATGACCCTGCCCCATCAGCCAGCCACGCGTCTCGGCGGTCAGGGCATTGAGTGCCAGGTAACCGGCGTAGGCCGGCACCATGTTCAGCGCGCCACCAGTATGACCTTCCGGCACCGGTTTGAAGTCCTCGGCCTGCAGCGGCTGGCCATCGAGCCGAACGCGCTGGGCATAGGTCATGTGCACCACCAGCCAGAGGCCGGCTGCGGTCAGCGTATCGAGGGCGCGAAACAGGCGGTAGACACTCGGCAAGTCGGGCTGCAGGCCGCTCTGCACCAGCTGATGGGCCAGACGAAAGACGGCGGCGCTGGTCTGCGGGCTATGCTGGATAGGTCCGTGACCGGCTTGCCAGCGGGCAAAGTCGGGGTATTGCTGAGCGTGCTGAGCCAAGGCGACAGCGTCGGGCAATAGCTGGGTCATGAGTGCTCTCCTGAATGTTTCCTGCAGTTTAGGTATCGCTACGCGGCACCCGCTGACCTGCATCAAGACTCGCTCCGGTTCGAAGCGGCAGACTCGTCTCAAGATCACGACAAGGAAAAAACCATGGCCCTGCTCACTTTTCTCGGTGCGATTCAACAGGTCACCGGCTCCTGCTACCTGGTGGAAAGCCGCGATGGCGCCAAGGTACTGCTCGAATGCGGCATGCATCAGGGACGCCGCCAGGAAGAGGACCTGAACCGCAGTGCGTTTCCTTTCGACCCGAGCAGCCTGGATGCGGTGGTGATCTCCCACGCCCACCTCGATCACAGCGGGCTGCTGCCGCGCCTGGTCGCCGAGGGTTATCGCGGCCCGATCCACGCCACCGAGGCCAGCTGCGAACTGCTCGAGCTGATGCTGCTGGATTCGGCCTTCCTGCAGGAGAAGGACGCCGAATGGGAAAACCGCTGGCGCGCACGCCAGGGCAAGCCGGCGGTCAAGCCGCTATACACCATCGCCAATGCCGAGCAGGCGCTCAGCCAGCGCCGCGCGCATGCCTACGGCGCAGCGGTCGAGGTGGCCAAGGGCGTGCAGGTCACCTTCCACAATGCAGGCCATATCCTCGGCTCGGCGATCGTCGAGATGCAGGTAGAGGATCACCACCTGCACCGTCATCTGGTGTTCTCCGGCGACCTGGGCAATACCTGCTCGCCACTGATGCAGGCGCCGACACAACTGAATCAGGCGGACGTGTTGCTGATGGAGTCGACCTACGGCGACCGTGACCATCGCCCCAGCGATGAAACCCTGGAAGAGCTGGCCGACATCCTGCAGCAAGCCCATGGCGAGGGCGGCAACGTGCTAATCCCCTCCTTCGCCGTCGGCCGCACCCAGGATCTGATCTATTACCTCGGCCGCTTCTATCAGGAAGGCCGCCTGCCACAACAGGCGGTGTTCCTCGACAGTCCCATGGCAATCCGCGCCAACGCCATCTACAGCCGCTTTCATGACCAGTTCGCGGCTACCGATCGCGCGGCGCTGGCAGCCAAGGGTGTCAAGCGAGTCGAGGACTGGCTGCCAGTGTTGCGCTGCACGCCAACAGCCGAAGAATCGATGGCCATCAACCGGATCAAGAGCGGCGCGATCATCATCGCCGGTGCCGGCATGTGCAATGGCGGGCGTATTGTTCATCACTTCAAGCACAACCTCTGGCGCGAGAACTGCCATCTGGTGTTCCCCGGCTTCCAGGCCAAGGGCACGCTGGGGCGTTTGATCGTCGACGGCGCCGAGACGGTCAAGGTGCTGCACCAGCGCATCGCGGTGAAGGCCAAGGTGCATACCCTGGGCGGTTTCTCCGCGCACGCCGGGCAAACGCAATTGCTCGACTGGGCCAGCCGGTTCGAGCATCACCCCGAGCTGTACCTGGTGCATGGCGAACTGGAAAAGATGCAGGCCCTGCAAGCCGCCCTGCGCGAACGCCTGAACTGGATCGCCAACATTCCCGAGCCGGGTGAGCAGATCGCCCTGTAATCGGCGCTTAGAGCCTGTTCACGATCTCGCGAGCTAGAGCACTGCAACACCGATGGCGGCCCCGCAAAAATAGGCGAGGAACGGTCGAGTCGCGTGCGACTTTACGAGTTGTAAATGAGCATTCCGAGCCTGTTTTTAACGCCGCAGGGCCGACGCGCGGCAGATCGTGAACAAGTTCTTACGAAAAGATGGCAACGAAACGGCAGACTGCCTGTGGCAAGCTGCTCAACACTCCATAATCAAGGAACCGGCCACCGCGAGAGGTTACTCGCCTCTCACAGGCCAAGAAGAGGAGAGTTTCCATGCCCTTTGAAGCGGACGACTATCTGTCGCGCCACGTGCAAACCAGCGAGGTCGACCTGAGCAGCAAGGTGGAGGAGCTGGTCGCTCTGGCAACCCCGAGCAACAGCCCCAACCTGGCGTTGTACCGCGAAATGCTCACCACGGTGATCCATATGGCCCAGGCGGATCGTAACCGCTGGGACGCCAAGATCATGATGCAGACCCTGCGTGAGATGGAGCATGCCTTCGGCGTACTGGAACAACTGAAACGGCGGCGCAAGGTCACGGTGTTCGGTTCGGCACGAACGCCACCCGATCATCCCCTGTACAGGCAGGCTCGCGAGCTCGGCGCATTACTGGCACACCGCGATCTGATGGTGGTCACGGGTGCCGGTGGCGGCATCATGGCGGCAGCCCATGAAGGCGCCGGTGCGGAAAGCAGCCTGGGCTTCAATATCACCCTGCCCTTCGAGCAAACCGCCAACGCGACCATGCGCGGCAGCCATCACCTGCTGTCGTTCCACTTCTTCTTTCTACGCAAGCTGTTCTTCGTCAAGGAGGCCGACGGCCTGGTGCTGTGCCCCGGCGGTTTCGGCACCCTCGACGAAGCGCTGGAAGTGCTGACCCTGATCCAGACCGGCAAGAGCCCACTGGTGCCCGTGGTACTGCTCGACCAACCGGGCGGTAGCTACTGGGAAGATGCATTGGGCTTCATCCGTCGTCAGCTTGGCGATAACGGCTATATCCTGCCTACCGATCTCAATCTGATGCACCTGGTCTATAGCGCCGAAGAGGCGGTGGATGAGATCGCCCGCTTCTACCGCAACTTCCACTCCAGCCGCTGGCTCAAGGATCGCTTCGTGATTCGCCTCAATCATCCGCTCAACGAGGCGGCTCTGGCCAAGCTGGACAGCGACTTCGCCAGCCTGTGCAAGGAAGGTGGCTTTACCCAGCAACCCTACTGCGAGCAGGAACGCGACGAACCGGAACTGTGCCACCTGACCCGTCTGGCCTTCGCCTTCAACGGTCGCGACTATGGTCGCCTGCGCGCGCTGCTCAATGTGGTCAACGAACCGGAAAATTGGGCAACCTAAGCTGATCAGTTGCCGTAGCCCGGATGCAATCCGGGGATATTTGCCTCTCACCATTCCCGGATTGCATCCGGGCTACGTAAAGCAAGAAGCCCAGCATTGGCTGGGCTTCTTTTTACTGCATGCCTATCAGGCGTTACCGGCGACCTTCATCCGCGCCGCCTGGGTGAAATCGAGCATGCGCTTGAGCGGCTTGATCGCCTTGGGAATCAGCGCCGGGTCGACATGAATCTCGCCGGAGCCCTGACGCAAGCCGGTCAGCACGCGCTCCAGGGTGTTCATCGCCATCCACGGGCAGTGCGCGCAGCTGCGGCATGCCGCGCCGTTGCCGGCTGTGGGCGCCTCGATGAAGGTCTTGTCCGGGCACAGCTGCTGCATCTTGTAGAAGATGCCGCGGTCGGTGGCGACGATGAAGGTGGAATTCGGCAGGGTCTGCGCCGCCTTGATCAGCTGGCTGGTGGAGCCCACGGCGTCAGCCAGCTCGACCACGTTCTGCGGCGATTCCGGGTGCACCAGAATGGCAGCGTCTGGGTAAAGCGCCTTCATGTCCAGCAGCTGCTTGGACTTGAACTCCTCGTGCACGATGCAGGCGCCGTCCCACAGCAGCATGTCGGCGCCAGTCTCGCGCTGGATGTAGTTGCCCAGATGCTTGTCCGGCGCCCAGATGATGGTCTCGCCGTTGTCCATCAGGCTCTCGACGATCTCCAGCGCGCAGCTGGAGGTCACCACCCAGTCGGCACGCGCCTTCACCGCCGCCGAGGTGTTGGCATACACCACCACGGTGCGCTCGGGATGCTGATCGCAGAAAGCCGAGAACTCATCCACCGGGCAGCCCAGATCCAGCGAACAGGTCGCCTCCAGCGTCGGCATCAGCACGCGCTTTTCCGGATTGAGGATCTTCGCCGTCTCGCCCATGAACTTGACCCCGGCCACCACCACGGTCTGCGCCGGGTGTTGATTGCCGAAGCGGGCCATTTCCAGGGAGTCGGAAACGCAACCGCCGGTTTCCTCGGCCAGCGCCTGGATCACCGGATCGCAGTAGTAGTGCGCCACCAGCACCGCGTTCTGCTTCTTCAGCTCAGCGGCGATTTCGCGGCGATAGAAGGCCTCCTCCTCGGCGGTCAGCGGCTTGGGCTGCTTGGCATCGAGGTGGGCTTGAACCAGAAGGCGTTCGGAAATCTGCGTCATATCATCGAACCTGCGGCGCTCTTGAGCGAGCTGCGAGTATACCCCCTGGCTGCCCATCGCCACAGGCAGGGCAGCATCGGGCCAGAGGGCTTTTCCGAGAGCAAAAAAAAGCCAGTCTCACGACTGGCTTTTGCGATCTGGTGGGTCGTGTAGGATTCGAACCTACGACCAATTGGTTAAAAGCCAACTGCTCTACCAACTGAGCTAACGACCCAACGCGAGGCGCATGATACTGATTTAATTCAGGAAATCAACACTTCGCGAAAACTTTTTCAGCAGTAGCGCGTCGCATCAGGCACACCGGCAGCGGCGAAACCGGCTGCACGCAGGCGGCAGCTGTCGCACTTGCCACAGGCGCGGCCGTCATCGTCGGCCTGGTAGCAGGAGACCGTGAGTGCGTAATCCACGCCCAGGCGCATACCGGCCTGGATGATCTCGCCCTTGCTCATCTGCTGCAGCGGCGCACGGATGGCAAAGCCCTGCCCCTCCACACCGGCCTTGGTCGCCAGATTGGCCATGCACTCAAAAGCCTCGACGAATTCCGGGCGGCAATCCGGGTAGCCCGAGTAATCCACCGCGTTGACGCCAATGAAGATATCGCGTGCCCCCAGCACCTCGGCCCAGCCCAACGCCAGCGCCAGAAACACCGTATTACGCGCCGGCACGTAGGTCGCGGGAATACCTTCGGTGGGCGATTCGGGCACGGCGATGCTGCTGTCGGTCAACGCCGAACCGCCGATGCCGTTGAGGTTCAGGCCGATCACCTTGTGCTCGACCACGCCCAGTTGCCGGGCGACGCGCTCGGCCGCCTGCAGCTCGGCGCGATGGCGCTGGCCATAATCGAAACTCATGCTGTAGCAGGCGTAGCCCTCTGCCTTGGCCATGGCCACCACAGTGGCCGAGTCCAGGCCACCGGAAAGGAGGATGACCGCTTTCTTGTCGTTCATGTTCAGTGTCCCGGCTCGTCGTTCCAGAGAATCTTGTGCAGCTGCAATTGCAGGCGTACGGGCAGGTTGTCGGCCACGATCCAGTCTGCCAGGGCACGTGCATCGACCTGTTTGTGGCTGGGCGAGAACAGCACCTCACCGGCACGAGCAGCCAGGTCATATTCGATCAATTTGGATACTGCCCAGTCGTAGTCTTCACGCGAGCAGATGACGAACTTGACCTGATCGTTGCGTGTCAGCCACTGGACGTTCTCGTAGCGATTGCGCTGCACTTCGGCAGATCCAGGCGTCTTCAGATCGAGCACCTTGCTGACCCGTGCGTCAACCGCTGAGACGTCGAGCGCACCACTGGTTTCCAGCGACACCTCGTAACCGGCATCGCACAGGCGCGCAAGCAGAGGGATGCAGTTGGGTTGAGCCAGCGGCTCGCCGCCGGTGACGCAGACGTAGCGCGGCCGATAGGCGGCCACCTGGTCGAGGATACTGTCCAGCGTGACGATCTCGCCGCCACTGAAGGCATAGGCGGTGTCACAGTACTGACAGCGCAGGGGGCAGCCGGTAAGGCGCACGAATACCGTCGGCAAGCCGGCGGTACGCGTCTCCCCCTGCAACGAGTAGAAAATCTCGGTGATACGCAGAGTTTCTTGCATGGTAGCCACGAGCGTGATGACGAAACAGGCCATCCGCTTCCGTTGCGTGAAAAGACAGGAACGCCGGCAGTGGCCGACATTCGACAAGGCATGGCGACAAGGACATCAGCCGAGCTGAAACCCCGCCTCGCATGCGAGCGCGCATTCTAATGGATCACGCGAGGCCAGATAAGAAAAACCCGCGACGAGCGCGGGTTTTTCGTCAATTGCTGGCTTACAGCCGCTGCAGATCGCGCTGGGCCAGTTGGGCGGCCGAGCTACCCGGGTACTGCGCGATGACTTGCTGAAGGATGCCACGGGCCTTGTCGTTGTGACCCAGGCGACGTTCGACATCGGCCAGCTTGAACAGCGAATCCGGCACCTTGGGGTGGCTCGGATAGGCCTGGCTGACCTTGGCAAAGGCTTGACCGGCGGCTTGCAGATCACCCTTGGCCAGATTCACTTCGCCCAGCCAATACTGCGCGTTACCCGCGTACTGGCTGTTGGGATAACGATTGAGAAAGGCGCTGAACGCCTGCGACGCCTTGTCGAAGTCCTTGGCCTTGATCAGGTCGAAGGCAGCGTCGTAATAGAGTTTTTCCTTGGCTGGATCACCCGGCTCGGCGCTGGCCTGCTGCTGTGCGGCAGGTGGCGTCGGGGTGCCATTGGCGTTTACCGCGCCATCGGCTGAATTCTGTGCGGGAGCTCCACCGGCAGCGGCGCCAGAGGAAATGCGTTGGTCCAGATCCTGGTAACGCTCCAGGCCTTCCTGCTTGAGGCGCTGGATTTCATTCTGCTGCTCTTCGACCATGCCACGCAGTTGCGCAATTTCCTGCTGCATCTGCTCGAGCTGATTGAACAGCATACCCTGCGCAGAAGCGGGTGCTTGCGCACCCGCTCCGGCGTAGGTGCCGGCCGTACCATAACCCGCCGGTGGATAGCTGCTGCCCTGTTGCATGGAGCTGCTTTCCAGTACGGGAACCTCCGCCATCGCCGCAAGCGGCAAGGCGAGTGCCAGAAGGGTCAGGATACGGCGGCAATCTCGCATGGCAGCTTACTTACGCAGCTCTACGCGACGGTTCTGAGCCCAGGACTGCTCGTCGTTGCCAGTGGCAACCGGACGCTCTTCGCCGTAGGAAACCAGTTCCAGCTGAGCCGGGGAAACGCCCTGCAGAACCAGGTAGCGTTGAACGGCCTTGGCACGACGCTCGCCCAGAGCCATGTTGTACTCACGGGTACCGCGCTCGTCAGCGTGGCCTTCCAGAACGACGCGAGCGCCGTTGCCTTTCAGGTCCTTGGCGTGTACGTCCAGAGCGCGCATGGCTTCGGCCTTCAGGTCGGAGCTGTCGTACTCGAAGTAGAAGGTGGTGATAGCGCGCAGAGCAGCTTCTTCGCTCAGGCTGCCATCAACAGCGCCAGTGTTGGCACCGTAGCCAGCGTTCGGGTCAACTGCGCCTTCACCAGCAGCGTCGCCGCCTTTGGAGGAGCAACCTACGGCAACGGCGAGAGCCAGGGACAGTGCAGCGAACTTACCGAATTTCAGCATTTCCATCATGTAACTCCTAATGAACCCCAGTTGTGTTAAGCAAAAAGGTGTAGCGCCGCATCAGTTCAGGTAAGGGGACCAAGAAGGCTCTCGAACTTCGCCTTGAGCGGTAGGAAGAGGGAGCCTCACGCGTCCATTGGTGGACGCCAACATCAAGACTCCCCGGCCCTGCTGGCGGGTGGCGTAGATTAGCATGGTGCCATTGGGCGCAACAGTGGGCGACTCATCCAAACTTGTGTCTGAAAGTATGCGCAAACGGTTGGTTTCCAGGTCCTGTGCAGCCACCTTGAACACGGTAAAGCCATCCTGACGATGAATCATCACCAGGGTCTTCTCATCAGCCGACAATTTCGGGTTGGCGTTGTAGTTACCGACGAAGGTCACTCGCTCCACTGCCCCGCTATTGATGTTGGTCTTGTAGATCTGCGGACGACCCGCACGATCCGAGGTGAAGTAAAGGGTCTGACCATCCTTACCCCAGAAGGGTTCGGTATCGATGGCGTAATGGTTGGTAATGCGCCGCATCTGCCGGCTGCCCATATCCATCACGTAGATTTCCGGGTTGCCATCGCGCGACAGCACGAAGGCCAGACGGTTGCCATCCGGCGACCAGGCCGGCGCGCCATTGAGACCTTCGAAGTTGGTGATCTGCTCACGACGCCCGGTGTCGATGTGCTGCACGAAGATGCGCGGGCGACGCTGCTCGAACGACACGTAAGCGATACGGCGGCCATCCGGCGCGAACGACGGCGAGAGGATCGGCTCGCGCGATTGCAGCAAGGTCACCGCACGGGCACCGTCGTAGTCGGAGCGCTGCAGGGTGTAACGGGTGTTGTTGGTGCCCATGCGCTCGGCAGTGACGTACAGCAGGCGCGTGGAGAATGCCCCCTTGACGCCGGTGAGCTTCTCGAACGACTGGTCGGCGATATGGTGAGCCATATCGCGCAGCTGATCGGTGCCACCACCGACATTGCCGGTCATGACCTGCTGCTCGGTACTGACGTTGAACAGCGCGTACTGAATCTGCAACCGACCACCATTGGGCACGATGTTGCCGACCAGCACGTACTGCGCGCCGAGGGCTTTCCAGTCGCGGTAGATGACTTCGCTGGCCTGGGTCGGCAGGCTGATCATGTTCTGCCGCGGGATCGGTTCGAAGTAGCCGGAGTTGCGCAGGTCGTTGCCGATGATCTGCGACATGTCTTCAGGCAGTACCGAACCACCCTGCCAGCCGAACGGCACGACAGCAATGGGTGTGGCGCGGTCAGCGCCCTGGGAGATCACCAGCGGGTCGGCCGCCTGGACGCTACCGACCAGCATGACCAGCCCCAGCAGGGCGATACGAATCAGGTTGTTCACAGAGCTCAATCCTCCGGTTTGAAAATAACGCGTCGCTGCCTGTACATACGGTCGAAGGTAGCGCGATCCAATTGTTGCATCTCGGGAATACGCCCGACGTTACGTACAGCTGCAACGGCCGAGTTGTCGAACGGTGCATCGCCACTGGAGCGCGATACGCTGGCGTTGGTCACGGTGCCATCGGGCAGCATCTGGATCAGCAACTCGACGCTCATGCCACGGCGCGCCGACATCGGCCGCTGCCAGTTCTCGGTGATCAGCTTGATGATCAGATCATCGAGGTTACCGGCCACCTGGTCACCATGAGTCTCGGCCAGCGCCTGCTGGTTCTGCACATTGTCCGACAGCAGTTCGGCCAGCGCTGCCGCCTTCTGATCTTCGGCGGCCTTGCGCCGTGCATCCTCGGCGGCTTTCTTCTTCGCAGCTTCGGCGGCTGCCGCTTTTTTCCTGGCCTCTTCTGCAGCGGCCTTCTTCTTGGCCTCTTCAGCGGCTTTCTTCTTCGCCTCATCCTCGGCGCGCTTCTTGGCGATGTCCGCCTGACGCTTCTGCTCGGCGGCCTTCTCGGCCTCGGCCTTCTTCGCCGCCTCGGCCTTTCGAGCTTCTTCGGCCTGCTTTTGTTCCTCGGCTTTCTTGGCCGCTGCTACCTTCTGCGCTTCGGCCTGGGCCTGCTTCTGCTCCTCGGCCTTCTTCTGTTCCAGCCGTTCGGTCTCGAACTGCGGCGCCGAGGTCTTCTGCGCCTCGCCTGCAACCTTTTGCGTGGTCTGCGTAGTGGCCTGGCTCTGTGACTGCAACTGATACAGCGTAGCCTGCACCACCGGGCGCGCCGGTGGCAGCTCCGGGGTGAAGGCGAAGCTGACGAACAGCATGGCGAACATCAGGACATGCAGACCCACCGCCCAAACCACGGGCCAGAAGTAGCTTTCCGATTGCGAACGCTCGGTTTGCTGCATCAGGGAGCCTCGGTAATCAGTCCGACGTTGCCCACGTCGGCCTGCTGCAGACCGCCCATGGCCGACATCACGGTGCCGTAATCGACCGTGCGATCACCGCGCACGAACACCTGCACCTGCTTACCCTGACGACGGTTCTCAGCAATGATCGCCGACACGGCCTGAGTCATCTGCTCGAGGGTCGAGGCACGCTCCTGCTCGGTGTCGACGTCGACCTCGCTGCCCATGTTCCAGTAGTAGGTCTTGTCGGCCTTGATGGAGATGGTCAGTACCTGCGCGTCGTTGTCCTGCGGCAGCGCTTCACTGCTGACCTTGGGCAGATCGACCTTGACGCCCTGATTGAGCATCGGCGCGGTGACCATGAAGATGACCAGCAGTACCAACATCACATCGATGTAGGGCACCACGTTCATCTCGGCGACCGGTTTGCGTCTGTTGCGAATTCTCGCCATGGTTAAAACCTGTCCTCTTCGCTCGCCTTAGTCTTCCGAGGTGTGCACTTTGCGGTGCAGGATGGCCTGGAACTCGTCGGCGAAGGTGTAGTAACGACCGATCAGCATCTCGCTGCGGGCAGAGAAACGGTTGTAGGCGATGACCGCCGGAATCGCCGCGAACAGGCCGATGGCAGTAGCGATCAGCGCTTCGGCAATACCCGGTGCCACGGTAGCCAGCGTGGCTTGCTGCACCTGGGCCAAACCGCGGAAGGAGTTCATGATGCCCCATACGGTACCGAACAGGCCGATGTACGGGCTGGTAGAGCCGACGGTGGCGAGAAACGGCAGCGCGGTTTCCAGCTTCTCTTCCTCGCGGGAAATGGCCACGCGCATGGCGCGCGCCACACCGTCCATCACCGCATCCGGGTCGACGCCCTGCTGCTGACGCAGACGGGAGAATTCCTTGAAGCCGGCACGGAAGATCTGCTCCAGACCGGAATCCGGATCGGGGTTACTGCCCGCCTGGCGATAGAGTTTGGACAGATCGATGCCGGACCAGAAGCGATCTTCGAAGTTGTCCAGCGCACGCTTGGCGGCGCGGATGGCATTGCTGCGCTGGAAGATCATCACCCAGGAAATGACCGAGGCGGCCACCAGGGTCAGCATCACCAACTGAACCAACAGACTGGCGCTACTGATCAGACTCCACATCGACATATGGTCAACGGCGTTAGCTTCCACGCTTACTCTCCTGCTGCAATTAGACCCGGCGCCTGCGTCCCGGCGAACGCGTGTCGCAGGGTTTCGGGGATAGCCCGGGGTTTCAAGTTGTCGGCGCGCACACAGGCCACCAGAAACTGCCCTTCGCAGAGCAGCACATCATCCGTAGCCCGCCTGACCTGTTGACGAAAGCGCAGGCTGGCACGGTTCAATTCGATCACATCGGCGCTGATCACCAGTTCGTCATCCAGACGCGCCGGCGCGTGATAACGCGCCTCGGCAGAATGCACAACGAACAACAGGCCCTCACCGGCAAGCGTCGACTGGGCATAACCCAGCTCACGCAGGCGCTCGGTGCGAGCCCGCTCCATGAATTTGAGGTAGTTGACGTAGTAGACGATGCCGCCCGCATCGGTATCTTCGTAATAGACCCGGCAGTGGTGGCTGAACGGCTGGACTCCGTTTTGCGCGCGCATACTCTAGTCCCCGGCCTGCTGCTTGCCAATCCGGGCTGGTAACAATTTTTTCGTCATTCGTCACCTGCCGCGAAAAGATCGCCAGCGACCTGCTCGCCAGCGCGCTTGGGAATGTTCAGCCCGAAGTGCAGGTAGGCATGGCGAGTGACCACACGCCCGCGCGGCGTGCGCATCATGTAACCCTGCTGAATCAGATACGGCTCGAGCACATCCTCGATGGTATGGCGCTCTTCCCCTATCGCCGCCGCCAGGCTGTCGAGCCCCACCGGACCGCCATCGAACTTCTCGATCATGGCCAGCAGCAGGCGGCGGTCGGAATGATCGAAACCGCGTTCATCGACATCCAGTAGATTCAACGCCTGATCGGCGGTCAGCTGCGTGATATGGCCGTTACCACGCACTTCGGCGAAGTCGCGCACACGACGCAACAGGCGGTTGGCAATACGCGGCGTACCACGCGCACGACGGGCGATTTCGTAGGCGCCCTTGGCCTCGATGGGCAGGCCGAGAATTCCGGCTGAGCGCGAGACGATGGTAGCCAGGTCGTCGATACCGTAGAACTCCAGGCGCTGAACGATACCGAAGCGGTCGCGCAGCGGATTGGTCAGCATGCCGGCACGGGTGGTGGCGCCCACCAGGGTGAAGGGTGGCAGATCCAGCTTGATCGAGCGGGCCGCCGGGCCCTCGCCGATCATGATGTCGAGCTGGAAGTCTTCCATGGCCGGATACAGCACTTCCTCAACCACCGGCGAAAGACGGTGAATTTCATCGATGAACAGTACATCGCCGCTTTCCAAGTTGGTCAGCAGCGCAGCGAGATCACCCGGTCGCTCAAGCACCGGGCCGGACGTGCTCTTGATCGAGCTGCCCATTTCCTCGGCGATGATATGGGCCAGGGTAGTCTTGCCCAGGCCCGGTGGGCCGAAGATCAGCGTATGGTCGAGTGCTTCCACCCTGCCCCGCGCAGCCTGGATGAACAGCGCCATCTGTTCGCGCACGACAGGCTGACCGATGTAGTCGGCCAGCCGCAACGGGCGAATGGCCCGGTCCTGCTGCTCGTCGCGCTCACGTGGGCTGGCGGTAATCAGGCGATCGGCTTCGATCATCAATAGGGTTCCACTAAACCATGCCGCGCAGCGCGCGTCGGATCAAATCTTCACTGCTCATACCATCCTCCTTGACGGCGGCAACTGCTCGGCTGGCCTCCTGCGGCTTGTAGCCGAGGGATATCAGGGCACTGACGGCGTCATTCTCCGCGCTTGAGACTGCCTGAGCCAGTTGAGGTTCCACCACCAACGGCGCAATGGACGGTATCGACTCCCAGGCCTTGAAGCGATCCTTGAGCTCGACCAGCAGACGCTCGGCGGTTTTCTTGCCCACACCCGGCACCTTGACCAGGGCCGCCGTGTCCTGAGTCTGTACGCAGCGCACCAACTCATCGACCTCCAGCCCCGACATCAGCGCCAGCGCCAGCTTGGGGCCGACCCCATTGAGGCGAATCAGCTCGCGAAACAGCTCACGCTCGCGCTTTTCGAAGAAGCCATACAGCAGATGCGCATCTTCACGCACCACCAGGTGAGCGTGCAGGGTTACCGGTTCGCCCACCGCAGGCAGACGATAAAGGGTCGTCATCGGTACTTCCAGCTCATAACCGACGCCATTCACATCCAGAAGCAAATGCGGCGGCTGCTTCTCCGCCAGGGTGCCGCGCAAACGTCCGATCACCACTGCTTTCCTTTAATCCGATTACAAACGAAGACGGCCGCCACGCCGCTTGGCGCCAGCAAGCCCGTGAGGAATGAGACTCTGCCTGTGATGGGCATGACACAGGGCGATGCCCAGGGCATCGGAGGCGTCGATCTGCGGCTTCTGCACCAGCTTGAGCAGGTGCATGACCATCATCTGTACCTGCTGCTTGTCCGCCGCCCCCGTACCGACTACCGCCTGCTTGACCTGGGTCGCGGTGTACTCGCTGACCTCCAGCCCTGCCTCCACGGCCGCGACAATGGCCGCGCCACGCGCCTGCCCCAGCTTGAGCGCCGAGTCGGCATTGCGCGCCATGAACACCTGCTCGATACCCATGGTCACCGGCCCATGGGTACGAATCACCTCGCTGACGCCGCGAAAGACGATTTGCAGACGCTCGGCCAAAGGACCGTTGCCGGTACGAATGCAGCCCGAGGCCACGTACTCGCAACCGCGCCCGGTATCGCGCACCACGCCATAGCCGGTAATACGCGAACCCGGGTCGATACCTAGAATCAGGGTCATATCAGCAACTGTCTATTTATCCAGTTGGCGAGTATACGGGGCGCCCTCGTCGACGTCATCCGCCAACCGGTCAGTCTGACGAAAAAGCCGGAAGCGCTGTGTAGCGCTTCCGGCCTCCTCATTCGTAGGGCGGGTGCAACCCGCCATCATAAGCTTGACGGGGTTCCCCCGCCCTACAAAACCGCCCCATATTGGATGGGGCTACAACCTCAGCCGAGCTGCTCGATGATCTCGTCGGCGACTTCGGCGTTGTGGTAGACGTTCTGCACGTCATCCAGGTCTTCGAGCATGTCGATCAGCTTGAACACCTTCTGCGCGATTTCCAGATCGGCAATCGGCGCGCTGATCGAGGGGATCATGGCGATTTCTGCTTCCTCGGCCTTGAAGCCAGCCGCGCTCAGCGCTTCGTTGACGGCATGGAACTCGGTGAAGCTGGTCGACACCAGGGCCGAACCGTCCTCTCCCATTTCCACATCGTCGGCACCGGCTTCCAGCGCTGCCTCCATCAGGGCATCCTCATCGACACCCGGCGCAAAGCTGATCTGCCCCTTGCGCTCGAACATGTAGGCAACCGAACCATCGGTGCCGAGGTTGCCGCCGCACTTGGTGAAGGCATGACGCACTTCGGCGGCAGTGCGATTGCGGTTGTCGGTCATCACCTCGACGATGATCGCCACGCCGCTCGGCGCATAGCCTTCGTAGCTGAACTCGACGACGTTGTCGGCTTCGTTATTGCCGGCGCCGCGGGCGATGGCGCGGTCGATCACGTCACGCGACATGTTGTTGGTCAGTGCCTTGTCCACAGCCAGGCGCAGACGCGGGTTGTCCGCCGGAACCGGACCACCATGCTTGGCCGCGACCGTCAGCTCACGGATCAGCTTGGTGAAGATCTTGCCGCGCTTGGCGTCCTGACGCCCCTTGCGGTGCTTGATGTTGGCCCATTTGGAATGACCAGCCATAACTCACTCCATCTATAAGGTTTTCACAATTGCAGGGGCGTAAGCACTTGAGTCTCTCCACCCCATAACGAAGAAGCCTGGGATCTCCAGGCTTCTTTTGCAGGCTTATTCGGCCTTGGGTTGCTCGCGCAGGCGGATGTGCAGCTCGCGCAGCGACTTGGCGTCCACCACACCCGGCGCCTGAGTCATGACGCAGGCCGCGCTCTGGGTTTTCGGGAAGGCGATCACTTCTCGGATCGACGAAGCACCGGTCATCAGCATCACCAGACGATCGAGGCCGAAGGCCAGGCCACCATGGGGCGGCGCGCCGTATTTCAGCGCATCGAGCAGGAAGCCGAACTTCTCCTGCTGCTCTTCTTCGCTGATCCCGAGCACACGGAAAACGGTCTGCTGCATGGCCTTGTCGTGAATACGGATCGAACCGCCACCCAGCTCGGTGCCGTTGAGCACCATGTCATAGGCGCGCGACAGCGCGGCAGCCGGGTTGGCCTCCAGCTCTTCGGGGCTGCAGCTCGGCGAAGTGAACGGGTGGTGCATGGCGGTCAGGCTGCCGTCGTCGTTCTCCTCGAACATCGGGAAGTCGACGACCCACAGCGGTGCCCACTCGCAAGTCAGCAGGTTGAGGTCATGGCCCAGCTTGATGCGCAGCGCGCCCAGAGCCTCGCTGACGATCTTGGCCTTGTCGGCGCCGAAGAACACGATATCGCCATCGACGGCGCCAACGCGGTCGAGGATGACATTGATATTGTCCAGCGGGATGTTCTTGACGATCGGCGACTGCAAACCGTCAACGCCGGCAGCGCGCTCGTTGACCTTGATGTAGGCCAGGCCCTTGGCACCGTAGATGCCGACGAACTTGGTGTAGTCGTCGATCTGCTTGCGCGGCATGCTCGCACCGCCTGGCACGCGCAGCGCGGTAACGCGGCATTTCGGATCATTGGCCGGGCCGGCGAAGACCTTGAACTCGACGTCCTTGAGCTGATCCTCGACATCCACCAGCTCCAGCGGGATACGCAGGTCCGGCTTGTCCGAGCCGAAGCGGCGCATGGCTTCGGCCAGGGTCATGTGCGGCAGTTCGCCGAACTCGACATCGAGCACTTCCTTGAACAGGTTGCGCACCATGGTCTCGGTGATGTCCATGATGTCTTTTTCATCGAGGAAGCTGGTCTCGATGTCGATCTGGGTGAATTCCGGCTGGCGGTCGGCGCGCAGGTCCTCGTCGCGGAAGCACTTGGCGATCTGGTAGTAGCGGTCGAAGCCGGCGACCATCAGCAGCTGCTTGAACAACTGCGGCGACTGCGGCAGGGCGAAGAAGCTGCCGGCGTGGGTGCGGCTCGGCACCAGATAGTCGCGCGCGCCTTCCGGAGTGGCGCGGGTCAGGATTGGCGTTTCGACGTCGAGGAAACCGTTGTCGTCGAGGTAACGACGGATGCTCGAGGTGATGCGCGAGCGCAGCTTGAGCTTCTCGGCCATCTCCGGACGACGCAGGTCGATGAAGCGATAGCGCAGGCGGGTTTCCTCACCAACGTCGGTGTATTCATTGAGCGGGAACGGTGGGGTTTCCGCTTCGTTGAGCACTTCCAGTTCATAGCCCAGCACTTCGATGGCACCGGACGCCATGTTCGGGTTGACCGCGCCGGCCGGACGCAGGCGCACCTTGCCGGTGATCTTCACCACGTATTCGCTGCGCACGCGGTCGGCCTTGGCGAAGGTCTCGGCACGATCAGGATCGAATACCACCTGGGCCAGGCCTTCACGATCACGGATATCGAGGAAGATCACCCCGCCATGGTCACGGCGACGATGTACCCAGCCGCAAAGGGTGATTTCCTGGCCATCCAGGCTCTCGTTCAACTGGCCGCAATAGTGGCTGCGCATCATGATCGTGTTTCGCTTCTCTAAGGTCTTGGATAGGTCAGGCAGCCCCCAACGCCCTGGGCAGGAGCCACACCACAGCGAACGTCCAACCGTACGCCGCGCTTCGATAAAGAGCGGGATTATATAGCGTAAATCGTCATGACGCAGCCGCTCGGCAGATGCCTTCTATAATGAAGGGCGCCTCCTGCCTGGAGAACGACCATGGCCCAACCCCATCGCAGCGACCTGTCCAGCGATCTGCTGGAAGACTTCCGCCTTGACGCCGCCGAGCAGTTTCCCCGCTGCGAGCAACTGCTGATCGAGCTTGAGCGAGCGCCGAAGAGCTCGGAACGGCTGCGCGAGCTGTTTCGCCTGATCCATACGCTCAAGGGCAATCTGGGTTACGTCGGACTCAACGAACTGATGCCGTTGCCACAAGCCATGGAGGACGTGCTCGATGCCCTACGCTCGGCCAACCTGACCTTCGACAGCCTGCTCGGGGACATCCTGCTGCTCAGCCTCGACCATCTGCGCGCCCAGGTCGCTCAGGCGCTGGGCGGCGCCGACCCAGCCCCGGATAGCACACAGGTCAGCCAGCTGTGCAGCGCGCTGCAGGCGCTGGCCATGACGCCGAATGAGCGACAGACCGAGATACGTCTCGAGCTGCTGCAGCAGATGGACCCCAGCACTCGCCTGCAACTCACCGAAGAAGCGCAACCAAGCCGGATCGAAGCGCTGCTGGCACGCCACGCGATCATGGTCCAACCCGACCTGCAGTTCTTTTGCGCACTGACCGAGGCCGCCGAACAACGCTCCCCCTACTGGCGAGGCCGCAACCTGCGCCTGCTGGAACTGGCACTGAGCATCAATGCAGCGGGCGGCTACGCGGAACAGCCAGAGCAACTGGCGGCCGCAGTCTGCCTGCATGACCTCGGCATGGCCTTCCTGCCGCTGGAACTTCTGCACAAGCAAAGCCATTTCAGCCGCGAAGAACGCCGCATGATGCAAGGCCACCCACGCCTGGCCAGCGATCTGCTCAAACGCATGCCTGACTGGTCGGCGGCGATGGAGATCATCATGCAGCACCAGGAACATGCCGATGGTTCTGGCTACCCCAAAGGCCTGCGCGAAAAGGAGATTGCCCCAGGCGCACTGATCCTGCATATCGTCGACACCTTTGATGCCAGGACCCATGAACGCGCGCACCAGACATTGAGCAAACGCCCGTTACTACGCGCCATCCTTGAAATCAACAACCTTGCCGGCCAGCAATTCAGCGCCCATTGGGTGGAGGTATTCAATCGCACCCTGCAGCAGAAGCCGGGACTGGCGCACGGCTGAGCGGGCATCGCACCACGCACAGGACTGACGCCGCGCCAGGGCGGGGATTTATTGGCCGCAAATGAACCGTCCGCTATCAATAGCCTCTAAACATCGCTTTCATTGATATAAGCCAAGATCATCCCGACGCCCTGCGTGTTAGGCTCTCACCAACACTGCGGGATAGACACCCTGGGCTCACCTGAAAGGAGAAAAACCATGGAAATCAATATCGGAATCGCCGAACAGGATCGCGCCGCCATCGCCGAAGGCCTCTCGCGCCTTCTGGCCGACACCTACACCCTGTACCTGAAGACCCATAACTTCCACTGGAACGTCACCGGTCCGATGTTCAACACCCTGCACCTGATGTTCGAAGGCCAGTACACCGAGCTGGCGCTGGCGGTTGATGCAATCGCCGAACGAATCCGTGCACTGGGCTTCCCGGCGCCAGGCACCTACGCCGCCTACGCCCGCCTGTCCTCGATCAAGGAAGAGGAAGGCGTACCCAGCGCCGACGAAATGATCAAGCTACTGGTGCAAGGCCAAGAGGCCGTCGTACGCACTGCGCGCGGCATTTTCCCACTGCTGGACAAGGTCAGCGACGAGCCGACTGCCGATCTGCTGACCCAACGCATGCAGGTGCACGAGAAAACCGCCTGGATGCTGCGTAGCCTGCTCGCTGTTTGAGATGCTCAGAGGCCCGGTGATCCGGGCCTTTTCATTAGGCATGCAGCCTTGCCCTGATCTATGCTCTGGCCATTCGCCATTGAGTTTCCGACACCCATGAGTCAGCCAGCCAAACCGCCCAGCATCATCGACCTGTATCCGGAAGAAACCCGCGAGGCGGCCGAGCTCCTGAAGCAAGCCGTGCCACTGATGATGCGTCACGATATCCCGCCAAACCCGGTGCACTATGCACTGTGGTACACCTACAGCAGAGGCAGCGAACCAGAGCTCAACCGCCGCCTGGACAAGGTGGTCGAGGACTTCGACGCGTTCCCGCTGGAAACCGCCAGCCGGCTGTTTCGCGATTACATCATCCGCGGCGAGCTGGAAGAAGCTCGCGCCGGCCAGCAGCAGGTAATCGAGCTGGTCGATGATATCGAAGGCGACGTCTCACGCAGCGTGATTGGCGGCCAGTACTACCAGCAGAGCCTGAGCCAGGGTCTCAGCGCACTGCAGGAACCCATCGTCGACGATCTACCCAGCGTACTCAGCGATCTGCAGGAAAGCACCCAGCTGATGCAGGATCAGCAGGAAAAATTCCTTTACCGCCTACGCGCCGCGCAGCAAGAGATCACGCACCTGCGCAGCCAGCTGGAGCGCGCACATCTGGCAGCAACGCTCGACAGCCTGACCCGCGTATTCAACCGCCATGCCTTTACCCGTTTGCTGGAGCGCGCCCTGAACGAGTCACAACAGGGCCTAGCGCTGGTGATTCTGGATATCGACCACTTCAAGCAGTTCAACGACCAATACGGCCATCCACTGGGTGACCGCGTACTGCAACACGTCGGGCAACTATTGCGTGACCTGCTGCCACCGGAGGCCTTTGCTGCGCGCTACGGCGGCGAAGAGTTCTGTGTGGTACTGCGTAACTGCGCCAACCTCAACGGAGTCCTCGATTTCGCCGAACAACTGCGCCACAAGATCCAGTCACTGAGGGTCAAGGTAAGGCGCACGGACCAGATTCTGGACAGCATTACCGCGTCCTTCGGCTGCGCCATGGCCGAAGAAGGCGACACATTCGAATCGCTACTCACGCGGGCCGATGACGCGCTTTATCAAGCCAAACGCGCCGGACGCAATCAGGTCCATCCGATTACCAGCGAAACGATGCTAAGCGCTTGATTTGAGAAGCCCCCGCCTTTGCTGTTAAATAGTCTCGCACGCCGCATTACCATTCTGCAGTGTCGCCAACCTTGTATACCGGCGCGCGTCGTTGCCGTTCGACTGGCAACCCTTGAAGCGCGCTCTCTCCGCAACACCTTGAGTCATCATTCAATCAGTGAGTTCATCGAAGATGTTGAAGATTGCCCATCTCGTGACAGGGTTTGCCGCCCTGCTGCTGTCTGCCGTACCCGGTTTTTCCACTTCGTTCCTGACCACCCCGGATGCCATTTATCTGGCCCTGATCGGCCTGTTCAACCTGCTTGCCGCAGCGCAACAACAGAACGCCCACGCCGCGCGCCAACAACTGCTGGGGCTATCATCGGCTCTATTGATACTGGCAGCCGTGGTACAGAGCTTGATCCTGCTTGCCCCGCTACCCAGCATCGGTAGCCAACCCGCCATCTGGTTACCACTTCTGGCCTTGGTCGTTGCCGTGGCGCTGAGCCTTGCAGCACAGCTGGGCACGCAGCCGCGCAGCGCAGACCGACGCCCACCCGTGCAACAAGCCAGTGCCAGCACCAGCGTGACTCCAGATGATCGCGAGACTGGTACGGTCAAGTGGTTCAATACGTCCAAGGGGTTCGGCTTCATTTCCCGCGACTCGGGTGACGATATCTTCGTGCACTTTCGCGCCATTCGCGGCGAAGGCCACCGCGTACTGATCGAAGGCCAACGCGTGGAGTTCTCGGTAATGCAGCGTGACAAAGGCCTGCAGGCGGAAGACGTGATCGCAGCAGCCCCTTCACGTCGCTGAGCAGCACGTAAAGAAAAGCCCGGGAAACCGGGCTTTTTCATATCAGTAATGAGGTGGCGGCGCTTCGTCTTCGGCAATACCCGCCTGACCGCTCAACTCCTCCTGGCGCCGCGCCAGAACCGTCAATTGCAACTGCATCCGCTCGATGCGCCTGTTCTGCTCGACCAGCTCATCGCTGAGCGCCTGAATGGTGTCATCCTGAAAAGCCAGGCGGCTTTCCAGCTCCATGATCCGCGACTCGAGGCTCATGCTGGCTCTCCGGCAAACTGAAAATTCTCGGTCAGCACCAGGCGCAGCTTGTCGATGACCTGTCCCACCTGCTGCCCTGCGTAAGGCTGCGCCGGATGCCGCCCCCAGACCGGTGCGGGCCAGGCGACATCGTCACGTCGGCGCACGATTACATGCATATGCAGTTGACTGACCACATTGCCGAGCGTGGCCACGTTCATCTTGTCGGCGGCAAAAGTGTCCTTGAGGATCTCGGCCAGCAGCGTGGTCTCCTGCCACAGTTGACGCTGATCGTCAGCGTCGAGCTGGAATAACTCGCTGACCTCCTCACGCCGAGGCACGAGGATGAACCAGGGGTAGTTGGAGTCATTCATCAGCAGCAAACGACACAGGGGAAAATCCCCGACCAGCAGGCAATCCTGCTGCAGACGCGAATCCAGAGCGAACATGACGGTTCTCCTCCTTATAAAGGGATCAATCAAGCGTAGCCCCCAGCAAGGGCCAAACAATGGCGCGCAGCATACGCTGGCTCAGTCGAGACTTCATCCGGCGACCACGCACCAACGCAAGGCAGCTCGGACGCACACGCACCGCAGACGTGCACCATTTTGTTTCTTCCCGTAATAGACAGTGCCAAGCGTTACCGGAGCAGCGATATAAACGCAGGCGATATCGCCTGCCGATGGCCAGACACGAAGAACTGACCTCGCTCAGGCAAACCCGCGCCGCACGTGGGATCAGCGTCGCTACTCGACGCACCGCATGCCAGAAAATCAAGGTTTTAGCGGTGCATCCAGGTTTTGAGCACGACTTTTGCTATCTGTGAAAGCAATGCTCGGCGAGCCGTGCAGTCGATCAATAACAGTGGCCCCAGGCACCTCAGAGCCGCGAAAGCGTTGGCATAACGAAACGCAAGGGCAGAGCTACAGATTTGCGACATTCCTCCTAATGCGATGCGACACCAGCATGAACGAGGTCGTAATGAATAGACTGCAACTATCGCCAATATTGGCTGCGTGCTATAAGTTACCGCCGACACAAAAAGAAAGAGCCGCCCATATAACAAAACAGTGGGCAGCGCAACTCTTCTAAACCAAAGGAGCAATCACGATGCAAGTGATGAAGTGGAGCGTAATCGCCCTGGCAGTAGCCGCGGGCACCAGCCAACTGGCTTTCGCCAGCGCGCAATCCGAGTCCAACGGCTTTGTCGAAGACAGCAGCCTGAACGTTCTGAGCCGCAACCTGTACTTCTACCGCGACTTCCGTAACGTCCCGACTCGCAATGACGATCCACAAGAGTGGGGTCAAGGTTTCATCGCTACCTACGAGTCCGGTTTTACCCAAGGCACCATCGGCTTCGGCGTTGACGCTATCGGCCTGCTGGGCATCAAACTGGACAGCGGCAAGGGCCGCGCTGGCTCCGGTCTGTTCCCTACTGGTAGTGACGGTCGTTCGCAGGACGACTACTCGGAAGCCGGCGGCGCAGTAAAGCTGCGTCTGTCCAACACTGTACTGAAATACGGCACCCAGTTCACTGCACTGCCAGTTCTGAGCACCGATGACAGCCGTCTGCTGCCAGAAACCGCTGAAGGCTTCCTGGTTACCAGCAATGAGATTGAAGGCCTGGAACTGCATGCCGGTCGCTTCACCGCGATCAATGCCCAAGACCAGACTGATCATGACAGTATCGGACTGAAAGGCGCTGACGTTTTCGGTGGTACTTACAGCTTCACCGACGACCTGTCAGCCTCCCTGTACTACTCTGACGTAGAAGACTCCTTCAAGAAGTACTACGGTAATGCCAACTACACCTTCGGCATTAGTGAAGGTCAGTCGTTGAACTTCGATTTCAACATTTACAAAACCGACTACGACAAAGAGTACACCAGTACCGGCAAGAGCGAAGACAACACTATCTGGAGTTTGGCTGCGGCCTATAACTTCGGCGCTCACACTGTGACTGCAGCCTACCAAAAATCCCACGGTGGTTTCGACGGCATCGGCTACGACTATGGCGTTGATGGCGGTGGCACCGTCTGGCTGGCCAACTCGGTTCAACGCTCCGACTTCAACTCTGAAGACGAGAAATCCTGGCAGCTGCGTTATGACCTGGACTTCGCTGACTTCGGCGTTCCAGGCCTGAAATTCATGACTCGCTACGTCAGCGGTTCTGGCGCCAAGACCGATACCACCAACAATGGTAAAGAGTGGGAACGCGACATTCAGGTTGGCTATACCGTTCAGAACGGTCCGGCCAAAGACCTCAACATGCGCGTTCGTCAAGCCACCTACCGCAGCAGCGATGGCGTGTATTACGGTTCCGGCTCCATCGACGAAGTTCGTGTAATCCTCGAGTACCCGCTGAGCATCCTGTAATTTCAGGACTCTGTTAACGCTCGAATAAGAAAGGCCCGGGAAACCGGGCCTTTTCTTTTTATTCAAGATTTACAATGGAAGAGCATAGGTCCCCGTTACATGCGCAACCAATTCATTCTCATTCCCAGCCGAATATAACGAAACCTCACAAACTGCCTGACGCCGACTCAAGCGTAATATGTGCGCCTCGGCCAACAAGTCCACCGGCTTGGGTTTGACCAGAAAGTTGATATTGAGATTGGACGTCACTGCCATTTCCACCCGGCCGAGACGCCCCAACACCACGGCATACATCGCCGCATCCCCCAGCGCCATGATGGTCGGGCCGGAGAGGGTGCCACCCGGACGCACCAATTTGGCGTGAAAAGGCACACGCGCCAACACACCTTCTTCATCGAGGCGGTCGATCCGCAGATCGATATCCTCGGCCATCGGTAGCCCAGCTCGAATCAGGCTCTGAACCTCAAGCGCAGTCAATCCCACTCTTTAATCCTCCCGGCACGTGCAGTAGCACTTTTGCGCCTGCACCCGTCCTGTACGCCACTGTATAGGCACCGTACAATGCCGGCCTATTCCAAGCCCTAGCAACCGACAGAACGGCCAAACATGCGTACCAGTCAGTTCCTGCTCTCGACCCTGAAAGAAACCCCTTCCGATGCCGTGGTGATCAGCCACCAGCTGATGCTGCGTGCCGGCATGATCCGCAAGCTGGCCTCCGGCCTGTACACCTGGCTGCCGATGGGCCTGCGCGTGCTGCGCAAGGTCGAGACCGTGGTGCGCGAAGAAATGAATGCCGCAGGCGCACTGGAAGTGCTGATGCCAGCCATTCAGCCGGCCGAGCTGTGGCAGGAGTCCGGTCGCTGGGTGCAATACGGCCCCGAGCTGCTGCGGGTCAAGGACCGTCATGATCGCGAATTCTGCGTCGGCCCGACTCATGAAGAAGTGATCACCGATCTGGCCCGCAACGAGCTGAACAGCTACAAGCAGCTGCCGATCAACATGTATCAGATCCAGACCAAGTTCCGTGACGAGATCCGCCCGCGTTTCGGTCTGATGCGTGGCCGCGAGTTCATCATGAAGGACGCCTATTCCTTCCATGCCGACCAGGCGTCCCTGCAGGAAACCTATGACCGCATGCACCAGGCCTACTGCAACGTGTTCAGCCGCCTGGGCCTGAACTTCCGCCCGGTGCAGGCCGATACCGGCTCCATCGGCGGCACCGGCTCGCACGAATTCCACGTGCTGGCCGATTCCGGTGAAGACGATATCGCCTTCAGTAATGTCTCCGACTACGCCGCCAATATCGAGAAGGCCGAGGCCATTCCTCGCGAGAAAGCGCGCGGCGCTGCGACCGAAGAAATGCGCCTGGTCGACACCCCTGATACCAAGACCATCGACGCACTGGTGCAGGGTTTTGGCCTGGCCATCGAGAAGACCATCAAGACCCTGGTGGTGCACGCGGCCGAAGAAGGCAAGCTGATCGCCCTGATCGTGCGCGGCGACCATGAACTGAACGAAATCAAGGCCGCCAACCTGGAGCTGGTTGCCAGCCCGCTGCAGATGGCCAATGAAGCCGAGATTCGCGCTGCCATCGGCGCAGGCCCCGGCTCACTGGGCCCGGTCAACCTGCCGATCCCCTGCATCATCGACCGCAGCGTGGCGCTGATGAGCGATTTCGCTGCCGGCGCCAACATCGAAGACAAGCACTACTTCGGCGTCAATTGGGAGCGCGACCTGCCGCTGCCCGAGGTGGCCGACCTGCGCAATGTCGTCGCCGGCGACCCCAGCCCGGATGGCCAGGGCACCCTGGAAATCAAACGCGGCATCGAAGTCGGCCACATCTTCCAGCTCGGCACCAAGTACAGCGAGGCGATGAACTGCCAGGTACTCGGTGAGAACGGCAAGCCAGTCACCCTGACCATGGGCTGCTACGGCATTGGCGTTTCCCGCGTGGTGGCTGCGGCCATCGAGCAGAACTTCGACGAGCGCGGCATCCGCTGGAACGACGCCCTGGCACCGTTCCAGATCGCCCTGGTACCGCTGCGCTACGAAACCGAGCAGGTGCGCGAGGCCACCGACAAGCTGTATGCCGAGCTGACCACCGCTGGTTACGAAGTACTGCTGGATGACCGTGACAAGAAAACCAGCCCCGGCATCAAGTTCGCCGACATGGAGCTGATCGGCATTCCGCATCGCGTCGTCGTCAGCGACCGTGGCCTGGCCGAGGGTAACCTCGAGTACAAGAGCCGTGCCGAAACCGATGCGCAAGCCGTGCCGCTGGCCGATATCCTGTCCTTCCTGCAAGCCCGTATCAGCCGCTGATCGCGCCCTACCGAGACATCATGCACACGAGCAACAACCTTCGCCTGACCGGCGCCGCCTTGTGCGGCGCCCTCTTGATCAGCGGCTGCGCCAATCAGCTGCCGCAACGCAGCGAGCATGAGGAGCGCATCGAACGCAAACTGCTGGATCACCAGCTGCAGATCGATGCTGGCGAACCCAAGGTGCTGGAGCTACCGCAACGCCGCGTGCGCGTGCATGACCAGAAAAGCTACGAGGTCACCGCTTTCGAGGTGACTCGTCGCTACGACCGCTACACCCCCTACCAGCCCTGGCGCGAGATCTATGAAGTACCGATGGGCGCGGTCGCGGTGGTAGCCGGCGTGGGCGCCAACGTACTCAACGTCGTACTGCTCGGCAGCCTGCCGGAAACCGCTACCCGTGGCTGGATCAGTTACGGCATGGCCGGCCTGAACCCCTTCATGAACGTCGAGTCGAACGGCCGCGCCGAGCAGAACCTGGCCAGTATCGAGGAACTGCAGCGCGACCGTCGCATGGAGTACACCAATCTGCCCTGGTCCGAGCGCCCGGTGCAGGTCAAGGCTGGCGACCAGCAATTCGAACTACTCACCGACAGCAGCGGTGTGCTGCGCCTCAACCTGCTCGACAGCCCGTTCAGCGAACAGGACATCGCGCGCCTGAACATGCTGCAACTGAGCGTCGAAGATCGCCTGGGCGACGATGTCGCGCGTGCGGAAACGACCCTCATGGTCAGCCATACCCTACGCGGCAAGCTGCGTGAAGCGCATGACCTGATCTTCGACGACCTCGAAGGTGGCGATGTTGACCAGTGGGTACACCGGGTCAAACGCCTTTCCGATCTAGGTCTGGAAGAAGAGGCCAGCGAGCTGGAGCAGAGCCTGATCGAGCTGACCCGCAACGATCCCGAACTGCAGGATGCCTTCCTCAAGGCACTGCTCAAGGATGCCGGACGCCTGGCTGCCGATCCGGCCAACTGACCTTATTTGCCGTTTTCTCGCGGTACCGATATGGCGCGGTATCGGAGCACCCTCCCTAAGCCGGACAATGCAGGCTAAACCATCTCCAGCGGCCGCTTGTTCTGCGGCGGAGCAAAGGCCGCGTCCAACAAAGCCAGATCATCCGCACTCAAGGTAATGGAAGCTGCCGCAGCGTTATCGCGCAGGTGCACGCTGCTCACGGCCTTGGGGATGGCAATCACACCCTCCTGCCTGAGCACCCAAGCAAGTGCGACCTGAGCCGGCTTGACCCCATGCCGTTGGGCCACCTCGAGTAATGCCGGCTCGTGCAGCAGCGCACCAGCCTGGCTAAGTGGACAGTAGGCCATCAGCGGCATACCGGCGCGCTGATGCCAGGGCAGCAGGTCATACTCGATGCCTCGTGCCTGCAGGTTGTACAACACCTGATTGGTCCGGCAAGCCGGCTGATCCAGTTCGAGTAGATCGCCCAGATCGAAGTTGGAGACGCCCCAGGCGCCAATCTTGCCCTGCTCGCGCAGCCGCTCGAAGCCTTCGACGGTCTCCTCCAGCGGATAGCGCCCGCGCCAATGCAGCAAGTAGAGATCGATACGCTCGCAACCCAGTCTCTTCAGACTGCGCTCACAGGCCGCCTGAACGCCATCCCGACTGGCGTTGTGCGGATACACCTTGCTGACCAGAAACACCTCGTCGCGGCGCCCGGCGATGGCCTCGCCCACCACCAGTTCTGCACCACCCTCGCCGTACATCTCGGCGGTATCGATCAGACTCAGGCCCAGATCCAGCCCCTCACGCAGCGCCGCAACCTCACGCGAGCGTTGGCGATCATCTTCCCCCATGCGCCAGGTTCCCTGTCCTATCACCGGTACCTGCACGCCGGCCAATTCAATTCTGCGCATCGATTTCTCCCGTGTGGGTGGTGACCAGGTCGTACCCCTCTCCGAGCCACTGCACGAAGCACAGCCCGTGGCCAAAGGGATCGCTCAGCGTTACCAGGCGTCCCCAGTCATATTCGTGGATGTCACCTTCCTGCCGAGCGCCGGCAGCGACTGCCCGCTCCAATGCAGCATCCAAATCATCGACGACCATATCCAGATGCAGCGGCATCCAGTGGCGGCGGTAATCACGTTGCACGCCCGCCTCGGGGCAGGGTCGAGTGGCCGCAGCCTTGTGCAGCAGATAGAGCGGTACAGCCGCGCCGAGCATCTCGACAACCGTACCGTCGAACAGCACACGCCCGACACTGAACCCGAGCGCTTGCTGGTAGAACTCAACCGCCGCCGCCAGATCGGGAACGTCGAGATTGAGCAGCAGTTGCATGATCAGAGCGGCTTGAGCAACAGCAGCAGGGACACCGGCTGAACACTCTCGGGATGCAGCGGCTCCTGCAGCCACTCCAGGCGCCAGCCGGTTTCACCGATGAGCGTCAGCCAGGATTGCAGCGTGCGGAAGAACCAGGGCATCGGTGCCTGGAAACCCTCGCCGAAACCGACGAAATCCTCGACCCGCCAACCGTCCTGATAAGGCTCGCCATGACTGGCCCGCCAGGGATGCAGGGTCTGGATCAGCAGACTGCCCCCAGGTGCCAGCAAGCCGTGCAGGCTGCGCAGAATCGGCTGCAAAGGTTCTTCAAGCAGGGCGAAGTTGCAGACCAGCACCTCGAAACGCCCGAGTTGCTCGGCATGCTCCTCCAGCTCGGCATAGCCACAGACCCGATACTGACTGCGCCCGTCGCACGCGGCGCGAGCCGCCTCGATCAGCGGCGCGGAGGCATCCACCCCGACCGGTTCGATACCGTGCTCGGCCAGGCCCCGACACAGCCAGCCCTCGCCGCAGCCGATGTCCAGGACCCGCTTGGGTTGCAGCGCCAAGACGGCCTGGATGATCGCGGCATCGGTGACCAGGCGCCGACTTTCGATGCGCTGCTCACGCACCGCAGCAGCCCAGGCGTCGGCATTGGCCTGCCAGCTTTGCTGAAGCTGTTCTCGGTGGTCGCGCTGCATGCTGATTCCCTGCATTTGTGCGTTGCAGCGAGTCTAGCGCCAATGAGCCAGCCCGACACGCTTTGCGTCAAAAGCGCCAGCCAGCCCCGTTCACAGCAGCTAAGCTGATAATAAGCAGACGAGGCGCCAGCGGCCGTCTCGTGTTTTCCGTGGAGCAGATAGGCCAAGCCGGTGGACTATGGGCGCGTTATGGCAATCGGATCCTCAGCACCGCGAACTTGCGTCGAACGTCTTGCCGGCGGTCGACGACAAGCCAGCCCCGCGGCCACGCCGCTGGCGCCTGGTGCTTTACCTGCTACTGGCATCAGCGGTGGCAGCTGCAACCGCGCTGCTGTTTTTCGAACTGCGCAGCGCGCACTTCCAGGCCCGCGAATTGAGCCGCTATGCCGCTACCCTCACTTACCGCGTCGAGCCTGGGCCCAGCCCGGATATTCTCTACCCGGCTGACGGCCCCTTCGACAAACGTCAGGGTTACGCCTACCTGCCACTGATGCTGGAGCGCCTGCAGCAACGCGACTTCCTGATCAGCGAGCAGGCCCGCTTCTCTCCGGCACTGATGGCCTACAGCCGTCGCGGCCTGTTCCCGCCCTTCATCGAGAAAAGCCAAACCGGCCTCAGCATCAGCGATTGCCGTGGCACGCCCTTCTATGAGTTCCGCTATCCACAACAGGGTTATGCCGATTTCGCCAGCATTCCGCCGCTGGTAGTCAGCAGCCTGCTGTTCATCGAGAACCGTCACCTGCTGGATAGCGATCAGCCACTGGCCAACCCCGCGGTAGACTGGCCACGATTCACCATGGCCGCGCTGTCGCAGATCGGCAAGCTGCTCGATGTGCAGGATCAGTCCGCCGGTGGCAGCACCCTGGCGACCCAGCTGGAGAAATACCGGCACTCTCCCGATGGCCTGACGCTGTCGGCGAAAGAAAAGCTGCGGCAGATGATCTCCGCCAGCGTGCGTGCCTACCAGCAGGGACCGCAGACCCTGGAAGCACGCCAGACCATCGTGCGCGACTACCTCAACAGCGTACCGCTGTCAGCCGCCCCGGGACATGGCGAGGTCCATGGCCTGGCTGACGGCCTGCGCATCTGGTACGGCGCGGATTTCGAGCGCAGCAATGCGCTGCTCGACCCAACCCGCACGCCCGACGCCAGCATGGCTGAGCGTGGCCTGGCTCTGCGCCAGATGCTGTCACTGATGATCGCCCAACGCCGTCCCTCCTACTATCTGGCACAAGGGCGCAAGGAGATGGAAGCACTGACGGAGAGTCATATCCGCCTGCTGGCGACAGGCGGGTTGATCGACGTAGAGCTGCGTGACGCGGCGCTGACGCAGAAGCTGCAATACCGCGACTGGCAACAGGAGCCCAATCTACGGCCGGTGGAAAGCGACAAGGGCATCAGCGTCGCCCGTTCACGCCTGTCCAACCTGCTGGGCATGCCCCTATATGATCTGGACCGCCTCGATCTGGCCGCACGCAGCACCCTGCAACGCGATCTGCAGCAGGAGACCAGCCTCTACCTGCAACGCCTGGCCGACCCGGAATTCGCCGGCAAGATCGGCCTGTTCGGCGAGCGCCTACTGTCCCCGGAAAAGACCGCCGAGGTGCGCTACAGCTTCACCCTGTTCGAGCGCACGGCCACCGGCAGTCGGGTACGCGTGCAGACCGACAGCACCGACCAGCCTTTCGACATCAACGAAGGCAGCAAGCTGGAACTGGGCTCCACCGCCAAGCTACGGGTGCTGGCGACTTATCTGGAGATCATCGCCGAGCTGCATCAGCGCCACGCCAACAAGAACGCGGCCGAGCTGCGTAACGTCGATATCGCCGAGCAGGACTACCTCAGCCGCTGGGCAATCGCCTATCTGCTGGCCAACCCCGGCGCCGATCTGGCCAGCATGCTGGAAGCTGCGCTGGAACGACGCTATTCGGCCAGCCCGCACGAACGCTTCTTTACCGGCGGAGGCCTGCATACCTTCGGTAACTTCCGCCGCGAGGACAACGGCCGTAACCCGACCCTGCGTGAATCCCTGCGCGAGTCGATCAACCTGCCCTTCGTCCGCCTGATGCGCGACTTGGTGCGCTACAGCACCTATCAGAACAGCGCCGAACTGCTCAAGGACGACAAGGACCCACGCCGCCAGGAATATCTGCAACGCTTCGCTGACCAGGAGGGGCGCACCTTCCTGCTGCGCTTCTGGCGCAAGTACCAGGGCCAGCCGCAGCAGCAGCGCCTGGAGACCTTCATCAGCGGCTTGCGCCAGACCTCTGTGCGCCTCGGCGCCGTGCACCGCTACCTGCTGCCGCAGGCCGATGAAGAAACCTTCGCCGCTTTTCTGCGGACGCAACTGCCACAGGAAAAACTCACCGATCAACGCATCGCGCGTCTGTACAAGGACTACGGCCCTGGCGCCTACAGCCTGCCGGATCAGGGCTATATCGCTCGCGTGCATCCGCTGGAACTGTGGTTGCTGGGCTATCTGATCGACAACCCGCAGGCCACCTTCAGCGACGCCGTGGCAGCCAGCGTCGACGAGCGCCAGGAAGTCTATGGCTGGCTGCTGCGCACCCGGCACAAGAGTGCCCGCGACAGCCGCATCCGCATCATGCTGGAGGTGGAGGCCTTCTCCGACATTCACCGACGCTGGAAGAACCTCGGCTATCCCTTCCAACACCTGGTGCCTTCCCTGGCCACTGCCCTGGGCAGTTCCGGTGACCGGCCGGCAGCGCTGGCCGAACTGATGGGCATCATCCAGAACGACGGCATTCGCCAGCCGGTACTGCGCATCGACGAGCTGCACTTCGCCGCCAACACGCCCTACGAGACGCGGGTCGAGCGTAACACCCACGGCGCCAAGCGGGTAATGCCCTCGGAAGTTGCGGCCGCGCTGCGCAATGCACTTTCCCAGGTGGTCGAAGGCGGCACCGCAAGGCGTTTGCAGGGCACCTTCCAGCTGCAGGACGGGCGTGATCTGACCCTGGGCGGCAAGACCGGTACCGGCGACAACCGCATGGAAAGCGTCGGTGCAGGCGGACGGGTGATCAGTTCACGGGCGATGAACCGCACGGCCACCTTCGTGTTCTTCCTCGGCCCGCGTCACTACGGCACACTGACCGCATTCGTACCAGGACGCGAGGCAGAACGCTTCACCTTCACCTCGGCCCTGCCGGTACAGGTGCTCAAGGGCATGGCGCCGATACTTACGCCCTACCTGGAACCCGGTAGCGTCACCCTTTGCCAAGCGCCTCAGAGCGCGCCGCAGATCAGTTGGCGGTAACACGCGGTAACCACGGCGACCAGTGACTGGCGAAACCCGGCACCGGATATGCAGTCCATGGCAGCATCATCCGTTGCCGTTCATGAGTATCGCCAATGCCCTCATCCTGGTTCGCCCTGCTCCGCCGCCGTCGTCTGAGCCTGATTGTGATAGCCTGCCTGCTGGTGCTGCTACCGATTGGCTGCGCCAAACTGGAGCAGACCGAGCGCGAGCTGGTGTTTCGCATCGAACCCGGCACTGCCCGCTGGTTCAGCGGTCTGCCCGCAGGCATCGAGGACGTGCAACTGCAGTCACCGAACCTGACGGCTGATGAAAGCCTGCATGCCTGGTGGTGGCCAGCCGCGCGCAAGGATGCCCCGGCACTGCTCTACCTGCACGGCTCACGCTGGAACCTGACCGGCCAGCTGTTTCGCATCGAACAACTGCATGCCATGGGCTTCTCGGTACTGGCGGTGGACTACCGCGGCTTCGGCGAAAGCCGTGGCGCCCTGCCCTCCGAGCGCAGCGTCTATCAGGACGCCCTGATCGCCTGGCAGCATCTGGTGCGCCTGCAGCCAGAGGCGGACAAGCGCTTCATCTACGGTCATTCCCTGGGCGGCGCCGTGGCGGTCAACCTGGCGCACGAGCTGGCGGGCGAAGATGAAGCAGCGCAGGCCGCCGGTCTGATCGTCGAGTCCAGCTTCACCAACCTGGGTGATGTGGCGGCCGCGGTGACCAATACCTCGTTACCGGTGCGCTGGCTGCTGTCGCAGGAGTTCGATTCGCTGGGCAAGATCGGTGAGGTGGGTATCCCTGTATTGATCGCCCACGGGCGCGACGACCGCTACGTGCCGTCACGCTTCAGCGAGGCGCTGTTCGCCGCCGCCAACGAACCCAAGCAATTGCTGCTGATCGACGGAGCTAACCACAACAACGGCCTGCGCATGGCGGGCAACAGCTATCGGCAGGCGTTGCAGGCGCTGGGGCTCGAACTCAACTGATGGGGGTGAACGACCTCAGGACTTGAACTGCTGCAGATAGAGTTCCTCGACCTTGGCCCGCGCCCAGGGCGTCTTGCGCAGAAAGGTCAGGCTCGATTTGATGCTCGGCTCGTGCTTGAAACAGCGAACATCGACCTGACGGGCCAACCCCTCCCAGCCGATGCGCTCCACCAGAGCGGTGAGAATCGCCTGCAGGGTCAGGCCGTGGAGCGGGTCGTTGCTGGTCATGAAAGCATCCGTCGAAAAAGGGTGGGTATATCTTAGGGCTCCAACAACGAAAAAGGCGATGACTGCCAAGCAGTCATCGCCTTTGGGTCAGGCAGGCAAGGTTACGCCGACTTGTATTCGCTCTCGGCCTTGTCGAAGCGGCTCAGCATCGACTGGCTCGGAGCCTGACCGATACGGCTGAAGATGACGATGGCCAGGGTAGCGAGGATGAAGCCCGGAATGATCTCGTACAGACCCAGACCAATCCAGTTTTTCCACACGATCACGGTGGCGGCACCAACCAGCATGCCAGCCAGGGCGCCATTGCGGGTCATGCCTTTCCACAGCAGAGAAAGAATGACCACCGGACCGAACGCAGCGCCGAAGCCGGCCCAGGCATAGGACACCAGACCCAGTACGCGGTTTTCCGGGTTGGCCGCCAGGGCGATGGCGATGAACGCGACCAGCAGCACCATGGCGCGACCGACCCAGACCAGCTCGGTCTGCGAGGCGTCCTTACGCAGGAAAGCCTTGTAGAAGTCTTCGGTCAGCGCACTGGAGCACACCAGCAGCTGGCAGCTCAGGGTGCTCATCACCGCAGCCAGGATGGCGGACAGCAGGATGCCGGCGATCCAGGGGTTGAACAGCACCTTGGACAGCTCGATGAACACCCGCTCCGGGTTCTCGGCGACCGGCCCGGCCAGATCCGGGTTGGCCGAGAAGTAGGCGATGCCGAAGAAGCCCACGGCGACCGCGCCGCCCAGGCAGAGGATCATCCAAGTCATGGAAATGCGCCGGGCGGCCGGGATCGACTTGACCGAGTCAGCGGCCATAAAACGCGCCAGGATGTGCGGCTGACCGAAGTAGCCCAGGCCCCAGGCCAGCAGCGAGATCACGCCAATGAAGCTGGCGCCCTTGAGCATGTCGAAGTTGCTCGCATCCTGCATCTCGATGGCGATGAAGGTCGGCTCGACGCCGCCGGTGGCGATCATCACCACGATCGGGGTCAGGATCAGCGCGAAGATCATCAGCGTGGCCTGCACGGTGTCGGTCCAGCTCACTGCCAGGAAGCCACCAATGAAGGTGTAGGCAATGGTCGCCGCAGCGCCGGCCCACAGCGCGGTCTCGTAGGACATACCGAAGGTGCTTTCGAACAGGCGGGCACCGGCCACCACGCCGGAGGCGCAGTAGATGGTAAAGAACACCAGGATCACCAGTGCAGAGAAGATACGTAGCAGGCGACTATTGTCTTCGAAGCGGTTGGTGAAGTAGTCAGGCAGGGTCAGGGCGTTGCCATTGTGCTCGGTCTGCACGCGCAGACGACCGGCGACGAACAGCCAGTTGAGGTAGGCTCCGACGATCAGGCCGACGGCGATCCAGGCCTCGGACAGGCCAGATAGGTACACCGCGCCGGGTAGGCCCATCAGCAACCAGCCACTCATGTCGGAGGCGCCGGCGGACAATGCGGTAACGAAGCTACCGAGGCTACGGCCACCGAGGATGTAGTCGGAAAGGTTCTTGGTGCGCAGATAGGCGATGAGGCCGATCAGCACCATGGCTGCGATGTACACCACGAAGGTGACGAGCATTGGAGTATTAGCTGTCATTTTGGGGGGCTCCCCTCTCGTTTGTTGTTCTCGGGCACCGTGCCCTGATTGGCAAAGTGCACCCGCTTTTGCGGATGCGGGGCTCCGGTCTCTTCCTCGTCACACCGATATCGAGTGGGCACGATCAAGGCAGATACCGGTGCAGTGAAACCTCCACCACCTCGTCACTGCATCGGCAAGTGCCTGGGCACTTTCCCTGACCTCCCTGGCTTGCGCCTGCGGCCACCGAATCGCGTTACCACCACAGTTCGACTGCATGAACCTCTCTTATCGGTCTAGCCCAGCAATGCTGGTCTGACCAATAGACGCAGACAAAAACGGTCGTAACGAAAGTGAAGGGCGGAATTTAGTGGCAGAAGCGAGCGGGCTTCTTGCTGAAAGCTCTGGAGTTTTTACAGAAATCTCCGACTTGGGGAACTTCCGGCAAACAGCTGTTTCGGCCCTTCGCCGATAACCTGATCGCTCGATCAGCCGTTGTCAGGCTGGCGAAAAGGCAGATAGCTCCGCGCCTCTTGCGCGTAAACCCGCACGCCAGAGCGCTCCTGCTCGAGAAAGTCGGCAACGGCAGCATGCAGTCCCGGGTGACGGAGATAGTGCCAAGAGCGGGTGAGAACCGGCTCGAAGCCTCGGATCAGTTTGTGCTCGCCCTGCGCCCCGGCATCGAAGCGCTGCAGACCTTCGGCGATGGCCAGCTCCATGCCCTGATAGAAGCAGGTTTCGAAATGCAGCCGGTCGAATTCGGCCAGACAACCCCAGTAGCGGCCATAGAAGGTATCGCCATCGACCAGGCTGAAGGCCATGGCCAGCGCGCGGCCATGCTGCGTCGCGAACACCACCCGAATCATCTCGGGCATACGTTCAGCCAGCAGGCTGAAAAAGTCCCGCGTCAGATAGGGCGCCTGGCCACGCACGTGGTAGGTGTTGGCGTAGCAGTGATAGACGAAATCCCAGTCCGCCTCGCTCAATTCGCGGCCCAGACGCCTGTCGAACTCGATGCCCTGCCCCGCCACCTGTTCACGTTCCTTGCGCATCTGCTTGCGTTTGCGCGAGCTGAGCGCATCGAGAAAGTCCTGGAAATCCCGGTAACCCCGATTGTGCCAATGGAACTGGCAACCCAGGCGCTCCAGCCACCCCTGTCGTCGCATCATGACGGCATCACAGGCCGGACTGGTGAAGTTGATATGCAGGCTCGACAACTCTTCCTGGCTCAAACCGGCCGTCAGCGCGTCGAGCAACTGCCCGGCCGCATGGGCATCCCCCAGCAAGCGCGCCCCGCTCACCGGCGAGAACGGCACGGCGCCCAACAGCTTGGGGTAGTAACCGATTCCGGCACGGCGACAGGCGTCAGCCCAGCCGTGATCGAACACGTATTCGCCGTAGGAGTGCTGCTTCAGATAAGCCGGTAGCGCCGCCTGCACCTTGTCGTGCTCATCGCACCAAAGCCGGTGTGAGGGCTGCCAACCACTGCGGCCGCCAACGCTGCTGCTGTCCTCCAGCGCACTGAGAAAGGCGTGACGCAGAAAGGGTTGTGGCTGCGCCAGCAGTCCGTCCCATACGTCCGCGGATACAGCATGAAGCGAGTCGATGATGGTGAGGGGCATGACCTGAGTCCCAGAAGCCAGACTGCAATATATCTCTAACAAGGCGCCCGCAAGATGACTGCCTGCTTATTAACCCTCAACCTTATAGGGAGTCATCATGCGTAAATCACTGCTTGCCCTCGGCGTTGCCATCAGCTTCGTTGCTCCTAGTACCCTCGCAGCGCCTGGTATCGTTCATCCCTTTCACGCCGCGCAGGCAAAAGATGCACCGAATGAAGTGCACATGGCTGTCGAGATTCCCGCCGGCAGCATCACCAAATATGAGATCAACGAGGAGGGCCTGGTCTTCGTCGACCGTTTCCAGTCGATGCCGGTTGCCTATCCAGCCAACTATGGCTCGCTGCCACGCACTCTGGGTGGCGACGATGATCCGCTCGATGCTCTAGTACTCACCCGCGAAGCGCTGCATCCTGGCGTGCTGATCAAATTCCGCCCTGTCGCGGTGCTGAGAATGATCGATGGTGGGGAGGCGGACGAGAAGATCATCGGTGTCCCCAGCAGTGATGTCGATCCGACTTACGACAAGATCCTCGATGTCGATGACCTGCCACTGATCGAACGTCAGCGCATCGAAGCTTTCTTTAGCGTCTACAAGCAGTTGCCGGAAGGTCGCAAGAAAGTCGAACTCAATGGCTACGGCAATGCAGCAGAGGCGCGAAAGCTTATTGAAGAAGCACTGGAGCGTTTCCAGAAGAAAAACTGACCGTAGCGAGCAGAGAGCCCCAGCAGGTCTGGGGCTTTTTTGTTCAGATTTGAAATCTATGGCGAATGAAATGGCGATATTTTCGGTTACATGGCGCCAAGCTGGAAACAATAAAAAACCCCGCACAAGGCGGGGTTCAAAGGAGCAATCAGGTATTACTTAGAACGCATACTGAGCACGGAAGACCATGCCGTCACCGTCGTCGTCGCCATTGGCGTTGGTGGAGTTGTCGACCTTGGCCTTGACGTAGACACCGCTGATCTTGACGGCGTCGTTGACGTACCAGTTGACACCCAGATTGTGGACCTTGGCTTCGATGTCACTGATAGCTGCACGAGCACCGTTATCATCGTCTACCGACAGGTGGTCATAGCGGTAGAAAAGTTCCCAGGCGCCGATCTGCTTGTTGCTGGGCTTGATGCTATCGAACTTGCCGAGCTTGTAGCCACGGGCTTCACCGGTAAGGGTGTACGCCACCTGAGCGTAGTAGCCATCACCTTCGATATCGTCGAAGGCAGCGCTGTCAGCTTCCATTTCACGCTTGATGTATTCGCCTTGAATCGAGAACGGGCCCATGGCGAATGCGGCTTCAACACCGAGGGCGCTATCGTTGTCGTAGGAGCCTGCCGGCGAAACGTTGGTACCACCCAGAACCAGACGGTTGCCGTTGGTACCCGCATCGTTACCACCGCTGGTGCTCACGCCACGCATGCCCATACGGCTGCGAATACGGGCGTCGAACGCGGTGTCGGAGAGGTCACGCTGGGCGTAGTTGACACCGAAGTGCAGGACGTTGCCGGCTTCGTGCATCGGAGCGAAAACACCGCGGACGTTGAATTGCTTGGTGCTTTCACCATCGACGTCGTTCTGGTCTTTGGCGCTCAGACCAAAGGAACCGTACAGCGAATCACCGGCGTTACCGGAAACCTGGATACCGAGACCATTCTGATGGGCGTTGGCCCAGTCAACCAGATCGTAAGCAGCGGTACGTTCCTGAGCGGTGACCCACTTGGAGCTCGTGGCTTTTTCAAGACCGAATTCAGGGTCGAAACGACCTACCTTGATGGATACCGGCGCGAAACCGTTGTAGGCGATGGAAGCTTCGTCGAAGTAACCATCTTCAGAGCTGCCGGCGTTGTGAGAGAAATCGTAGCTGAAGGTGTAAGCCCAGTCCTTGTAGACATAGCCCGACAGCTCGAGGAAAGCGCGGCGGAAGTAGGCAGCATCGGCGTTGTCACCGTTCACGGTATAGATGCCGTCGAAGGTGCTGTAGTCAGCTTGCAGACGGCCGCCAATCTTGAAACCGAACTGCTTGTCGGTGGTACCGACTTCCAGACCGCCTTTGGTCTTGATCACGATATCGGCGCCGTCGGTGGTGACGGTACCGGCGAAAGCCTGGGCGGAAACGGCCAGGGCCAGGGCGCTGGCTACGAAACCGGCGAAGTGCTTACGGATCATCGAGAAATTCCCCTGTTGGACTTTTAGTGTTGAAAACACCCGAGCCACTGGCTCGTTCGTGCTGGGGGAATCTTGGCGAGGGGTTATTTCAGCTCAGTTGCCGATATATAAAGATTTGATGACAGCGGAACTTTTTACTTCTACTGCTTATAAGCAAGTCAAGAGGGATGAAAGCGCGGTCCCAGCAGGATGATCAAAGCCCCCGCCAGACACAGCGCCGCACCCAACCAGTCGCTAAGCATTGGCCGGGTCTTTTCGATCAGCGCCAACCACAGCAGCGAAGCGACGATATACACACCGCCATACGCGGCATAGGCACGACCGGCAAAGGAGGCTTCGACGCGCGTCAGAATCAGGGCGAACAACGCCAGGCTAAGCAGCCCCGGAGCGATCCACCAGGCACTGCGATCGAGCCGCAGCCACATCCAGAAGGCATAGCAACCGGCGATCTCGAACAGGGCCGCCAGCACAAACCACAGATAGTTGATCATTCTCGTCCCCTAACCGCGCAAGGCGCCTTCGCGCTCCCAGGCGCAGCGCACGCGCAGTCCACCCTCCTGCGGGCTGTGAAAGCCGCTATCGGACTCCCAGCGGAAGGTGTGCATGCCATTGAGTTCGGTTTCCAGGTGCACCACCGCGCTGGCCCAGTACAGGCGCTTGAGCAGCGCCTCGAAGGCTTCGATCCACAGGTTCCACTCGTACTCGACCGCGCCATAGCTGGCGCCGAAGTGGATCACCTGGGTCTGGTACAGGCCGGCACCGGGCAAGTCACAGAAGGAGAACATCTCACGACCGAGAAACGGCCAGAGCTCGCCGGCCGGCAACTCGGCCAGCACGCCATGATTGGTTTCACGGCGCAGGCGACGCACCTCGGGGTCATCCGAGGGCCAGTCGCGGATGCAGCCATAGACGATGGATTCGGACTCCACACCGGCACTCCTGAAAAAGCAGAACGCCTTCTAACACAGCACGCCTGGGCAAGAAAGGAACTGGCACGAATTCTTCAGCGAGGCTGACGTCGGCTACGCCCCAACAACCAGGCTACCAGTGTCATCACCAGTGCCAGCGCGGTGAGCACCGCGAACGGCAGGCGGTAGCTGCCAGACAGATCACGTGCCAGCCCGGTGAGAATGGGCGTCAGACAGCCCAGGCTGTAGCCGGTGAACAACATCATCGCCGTCCAGCGGCTGACCGCCAGTGGCGAGCCGGCTTCGTAAAGCGGCAGCACCAGCGACAAGGCGAAGGAGCCACCCAGCGAGAAGCCCATGATCAGCGCCCACAACTCGGGAACAAAACGCGGCATGAAAGTGACCATCGCCAGGCAACCACAGGTGATCGCGCCGCAGGCCAACAGCAGTGGATAACGGGCGTTGTAACGTTGCGCCAGCCAGGGCAGCAGGAAGGAGCTGGGCAAGCCCATCAGCATCGAAATGCTCAGCAGCGAGTTGCTGCGCAGCAGGCTCAGCCCTGCTTCGTGATAGCGCGCCACCACCCAGGTCGCGATGGCATAGAACAAGCCCGCCTGAATGGCGAAGAAGCAACTGATCAGCCAGGCGCGCGGCTGTCGCCAGGGCAGACCACCGCCTTCGTGCTCGTCAGCGGCGCTGGCCTGATTGGGTAGCCACAGCCAGAGCATCACCCCGAACAGCGCCGGTGCCGCCCATACCGCCAGCCCCAGATGCCAGGCGTCGCCGAACATTGCGGTGGCCGGTGCAGTGAGCACCGCACCACCGGCACCGCCGATGGCCATACCCAGTGAATACCAACCCACCACACGACCCATCTGGCTGGCGAAGTGGCGTTTGATGAACCCGGACAGCAACGGCCCGGCGACCGCGATGGCAGCGCCCAAAGCGATGGCGCTGCCGATCAGCACCGCACTCTGGTGCGCGGCCAGACGCGCCAGCAGCGCCAGGCCAATCAGCCCAAGGCAAAGCACGATGGTGCGTTCGAGGCCCCAGCGCATCGCCAGGCGCGGCGCCAATGGCGCAAGCAGGCCCATGCACAGCACCGGCAAGGCGGTGGTCAGACTGATGAAGCTGCGACTCAGCGACAGCTCCGCAGCGATGCGCTCGATCAGCGGCGCGAGGGAAGTGATGCCAGGGCGCAAATTGATCGCCGCCAGCACCAGGGCCACTAGCAGCAGGGCCCGAGGGACAGGTTTCACGAGTTATCCGAGGTCATGACGGCAGGCAGGCCGGGGCGGCCACCCTACCCCTGCAGGCCATGCCAGGCAAGCCTGCAGGTGCAAATAACTGACCTTGTGGTCAGCTGACGGATTTGACCTTGCCACGCATTTTCTCGGCCATGCTGGCCATCTCGTCGTACAGCGCCTGAGGGTTCTTCTGCTTCAGCGCCCAGGCCATACGACCCATTTCGTGCGGCAGGATCATGAAGCTGCCCTTGGCCATCTCATCATGGATGTAATTGGCGATATCTGCCGCGCTGATCGGTGAGCTTTCCAGCAACTTGCCCACCTGAGCCTTCATCGCCGGAGTCGGGCCACGGAAGGAATCCAGCAGATTGGTCTGGAAGAACGACGGACAGACCACGTGCACGCCGATCTCCAGTTGACGCAGTTCCACCAGCAGACTTTCCGACAGTGCCACCACGCCCGCCTTGGCGACGTTGTAATTACTCATGCCCGGCCCCTGCATCAGCGCGGCCATGGAGGCGATGTTGACGATCTTGCCCTTGCTCTTTTCCAGCAGCGGCAGGAATGCCTTGCAGCCTTTGACCACACCCATCAGGTTGATCGAGATCTGCCAGTCCCAGTCCTCCAGCGACAACTCACTGAAGAAGCCACCGGAGGCAACGCCGGCGTTGTTGACGATGATATCGATGCCGCCGAACTGCTCCTCGCAGGCCTGGGCCAGAGCAGTCAGCTGGCTGTAGTCACGCACGTCGCAGCGACGGATGAAGCCGTCGCCGCCGGCCTCGCGCACCAGCTTGAGGGTTTCTGCCAGACCAGCCTCGTTGACGTCGGCCAGCGCCAGGCGCCAGCCCTCGTGCGCCCAACGCAGGGCAATTTCGCGTCCCAGGCCGGAGCCCGCGCCAGTGATCATCATGCGGTTTTGCATAGCAGCCCTGCCTTCAATGTTTGGTTGCAATGGCTGCCAGTGTAGCGAAGGCAATAAAGCTCCCGCGCCTTCATCAGACTTATGAATAGGCAAGGCAAATCGCGGTCAAGCCTTACTGCGCCAGCGCCAGATCAGCCAGGTATAAACGGCCAGGTTGACCAACACGACGATGGCACCCAACCCGATCTGGATCTGTGGCGTGAGCCCGGCCGGATAGATCAGCGGTATCAGGTAGTGCTCGATGAAGCCGCCGTCATAACCCGCCTGTCCGGCCATTCGGCGCAGCTGGTTTTCCCAGGGCGTCAGCGGGCACCCCAGATGCAAACACTCCACCACGATGCCCCAGGCCACGGCTGGCAGGTGTAGCCAGATCAACCGCGGCCAACGCAGCAGCAGCAAGCCACCCAACAGCACGAACAGAATGAAACTCAGGTGCACCAGTACCAGAGCGTCGGCAGCCATGCGCCAAAGCATCGCGGCTCAGTCCACCACGAACAGGCGCGCGCCGGGCGTTGTCGAGGAACGATGGGCCTCGGCGCCATCAGCCACCTGATAACTCATACCGGGCTTGAGCACGAATACCCGGCCATCCTCAAGCTCGGTGGTCAGCTCCCCTTCCAGGCACAACAGCACATGCCCTTTCTGACACCAGTGGTCGGCCAGATACCCCGGTGAATACTCGACCATACGCACACGCAGCGCAGCGAACTGGCAAGTATGCCAACGTGCCACACCCCGCTCGCCCGGATGTTCGGTTGCAGGTATCGCCGCCCAGTCCGTCACGCCAAAGGGAATATCACTGATCTGCATCGCCCGACTCCATCGAAATAGAGCGCCACCTTAACGCAGCCACCCCAGGGCTAAAGAAATAGAAAGAGACTCTCCATAAAGCAACATCAATTGACCACCGCTATCGAGACCATGCAAAGGCCACATTTCCCGACACTGACGAACAGGACTAGCCTCTCTTACATGACGAAATGATTCTCAACGAGGTGCATCATGCTCAAGACCCTGACCTTCACCATCATGCACTTCTGCATCGCCTTCGCCGTCACCTACGCGCTAACCGGCAGCGTTGCGGCCAGTAGCTTGGTGGCAGCTATCGAACCACTGTGCAACTCCGTGGGCTTCTACTTCCACGAGAAGGTCTGGCAACGTTTCGAGCGCCGTCGCCAACCGTCGGCAGAGCGTCCCAAGCATGCCTGGCTGCACCATCACGCCTGAGGCCGAGATAAACGTGCTAGCGCTGGTGGTTGACCTGCGATCAGCCTGCAATGGCCGCCGGCAACCGAATCTCTACACCGAAGCCTCGGCCATCCAGGCCGATGCCACACCGCAGATGCCCCTTGTGCGAGGCAACTACCCGCTCGACCAGAGACAAGCCCATTCCGACACCCGACCTGCGATGGCCATTCTCGGCGCGATAGAAACGCTCGAACACCCGTTCACGGTCACCGTCAGGAATACCTGTGCCATTGTCAGCCACAATCAAGGTCGCCATTCGCATAGTACCCACCCCCTCTAGCCGGGTTTCCAGGCGCACACGCGTGCCCGAATCACCATGCCGTAACGCATTGTCGAGCAGGTTACGAACCATGATGCCCAGATCATCAATATCGCCGTGCACCGGCGCATGCTCTCCTGCAACCTCGATCAAACGACCATCACGCTGCGCCAGAAGCTCGAACTCGTCGGCAACCATGCTGACGACCAGTGCCAGATCGACGTTGCCTGCACGGCTGCTCGCCCCATATGCGTCTACCCGCGCAGAATCGAGCAACTGTTGCGCCAGCCGCGAGGTGCGCTCGATCCCGACGATAAGATGATCGAGCGCCTCCCGAGCCTCATCGCGGTTGCCCGCGTGCTGCAGTACCTGGGCCTGGGCCAGCAGCGCAGCCAATGGCGTGCGCAATTCATGCGCGGCCTCGCCAAGAAATTCCCGCTCATGCTGCAGGGCCTGATCCAACCGTCCCATCAACTGGTTGAATGCGCATACCAGCGGCATGAATTCATCTGGCAACCCGCGCTCGGGCAACGGGGTCAAATCCAGCGTTGTGCGCGTAGCCAGCGACTCGCTGACCCGCTGAACGGGCCGTAATGACCAGTGGATGACCAACCAGATGGCGATGCCGATACCGATCAACAGCGACAACGCCGTGATCAGACTGGCTTTGAGCCAGAGCAGTTGTGCAGCCCGTAACGCAGATTGCGGCACGCCCGTCTGCACCTGAACGAGAGCATGGTCATCGCTGAGCGCGAACACACGCCAGGGTGTGCCAGCGATGATCACGTCGGCGAAACCGTCCACGAAGTCGGGGACCATCGTATGCGCCGGCGCCGGTCGCGACGATAATAATTGCCGACCGGTAGCAAGCTCCCAAACCTGGAACCCGAGCATTTCGAACTTGCCGCCCGACAAGGTCGTCCCACCATCAAGCTCGAAGCGCTGCTGCTGGCCCGCGCTCATGATATCCGTGGGGAGTGACTGCAACATCTGCTCGGCGATGTTGCGCAGCATGTCGTCGACTTCACCGCCTTGTCTCGCAGTCATATCCAGGTACTGGATAGTGAACCAACCTCCCCATGCGGCCAGCAAGACGGCCGCCAGTGCGACCAATAGCCTCGTACGCAAAGCTCTCACTCAGTCGCCCTCTCCTGCCCGGTAGCCGAAACCGAGCACGGTCACTACCACGTCGTCACCGAGCTTGCGCCGTAACTGATGCACGTATACCGCCACCGTATTGCTGCCTATTTCGGTATTGTCGCCATAGAGTCGCCCTTGCAGTTGGTCGCGGCTAAGCACCCTGCCACGTGACTCGAAAAGCGCCAGCAGAAGGCGAAACTCGTGCGAGCTGAGTGCAACGCGCAGCCCAGCACGAGTCACCGTTCGAGCAGCAGGATCAATCTCTATATCGCGCCATTGCAGCAGCGGTGTAACCACACCACGACTTCGTCGCAACACAGCACGCAATCGCGCCAGCATCTCATCGCGCTGAAATGGTTTGACGATGTAGTCGTCGGCACCTGCATCAAGACCACGCACACGATCACTCAATTGGTCACGTGCGGTGATGATCAACACGGGGGTCGGATCATAGCGATCACGCATACCCGCCAGCACCTCCAATCCCGATCCACCTGGAAGTCCGAGATCGAGCAACACCGCAACAAATGAGTGATCGACCAGCGCCGTCCGCGCACATCCCGCATCCTCACAGTGAACGACGCGCCAGCCTTCCTGACCAAGAGCGGCGGTCAGAGCACGACCTAGCATGTGGTCATCTTCGACGAGAAGAATCGCATCCATAAAAACTCGAGTGAAGAAATAAGCAGGACATTGATATTTCCATGACGACATTAATAACGGATTAAAACCAACGCTAAAAGCCCACTCAACGCCACATACATTTTGTAATACCTGCACCTCAGTGCTCTTAAACGCAAATTAATCGCGACGGAAAACACTGCAGACACGGCGAATCTCAACCCGCTGGTACGCATCCCTACTCGTTTTCCGTGAGGTTAAAGAACATGACCAACTGGGCGACTCCTGCTCTTTCTTCCCGTCTAGTCCAAATCAGGGCCATTAAGGCCTTGGTCTCGGCGCAGACCGTGCGCTCGATGATTTCACATTGGCGTACCGGCCTTGCCCTGCTGACTGCGTTGCTTCTCTCTGCATGCTCTTCAGGCAATTCACTTGCGCAGCATCAGCCCAAAGCGGATTGGAGCCTGGCTGATATGCCTGCTCAAGATGGCCGCATTTATCTAGTCACAGGCGGAACCAGCGGCATAGGCTACGAAAGCGCCAAGGCTCTGGCCGCTGCAGGCGCGCACGTGATCATCGCGGCCCGCAATCCACAACGAGGTCAGGAGGCGATCGAGAGAATCCGCCAAGAAACGCCTGACGCGCAGCTTCAGTTCGAAGCACTGGATCTGGCCGATCTCGCTTCGGTCAAGGCATTGGCCACGCGACTAGACTCAACGCTGCCGCACCTTGATGGCTTGATCAACAATGCAGGTCTCATGGAGCCGGCTGAACGTGGCACCTCGACCGACGGGCTCGAAATACAGTTCGCCGTCAACTACCTCGGGCACTTTGCCCTGACCGAGGAGCTGCTGCCACTGCTACAAAAAGCCGATAACCCTCGCGTAGTCACCTTATCCAGTATTGCCGCACGCGCTCGCGGCGCCGCCATCAATTTTGCGGACCTGCAATTCGAACAGGACTACGACGCATCACTGGCCTACCGTCAATCGAAGCTGGCCTGTCTGATGTTCGCCCTCGAATTGCAGCGCCGCAGCGACGTAGCCGGTTGGGGCATTACCAGTATCGCCTCCCACCCCGGAGTCTCATACACCAACTTGCTGCCAAGCCAGGGCCGTAGCCTCCCCCCCTTGCCGTTTCTGTTCCAAACGGCTGCACAAGGCGCAATCCCGACGCTGTATGCCGCTACCGCACCTGATGCCATTGGCGGCCGCTACTACGGGCCCACCGGTCTGATGGAAGTTCGCGGCCCACTCGGTCTGGCTCGCGTGCCAGCCAACGCACTGGATGCTCAGGCAGTCGCCCGTCTATGGAGTGTCAGCGAAGCGCTCAGCCGCACGCACTATCCCTCCTCGCCCCTCGCCGACTGATCCGCCAACGTCCGCCGAGATGGCGCACTCCGAAGCAGGAGCCTATTGCCCATGACTCGAACCACGACACCGACGTCGCGTAGCCCTCGTCTGCTCCAGGTACTGTTCAACCTTCGGCCCAAGGAAATCGTGCCAGCCCTTATCGCCGCGCTGTTTTTCTTCTGCGTCATGACTGCGCTGATGCTGCTGCGCCCGGTGCGCGATGCATTAGGCATGGAGCGCGGCATCGAGGATCTTCGCTGGCTGTTCATTGTCACCGCTGTGGTGACACTGGCGGTCAACCCCCTGTTCGGCTGGCTGGTCAGCCGCCTGCGGCGGCTGCAGTTCATCGGCGCGACCTACGGCTTCTTCGTACTCAGCCTGATGGGTTTCTGGCTACTCCTGATGTTCGCACCAGGTACGGTCGGGCAGCGCAGCGGCCAGGTGTTCTACGTCTGGCTAAGCGTGTTCAACCTGTTCGTCACCATGGTGTTCTGGGCACTGCTGGCCGACCGTTTCACCAGCGATCAGGGCAAGCGTTTCTTTGCCCTGATCTCGGTCGGTGGCACCCTGGGCGCGATCCTCGGCCCCTGGCTCACGGCGCAGTTGGCCAAACCGCTGGGCACGCCCAACCTGCTGCTGGTCGCAGGTGCTTTCATCCTCCTCGCCATCGCCGCGGCCTGGGTGCTCGTACGCATCGCACCGGACCGGGAAGACGCCAATGCAAACGACCTCGCCAACGAAACCGAGCATATCGGTGGGAGTGCATGGGCGGGTCTACGTGCGGTACTCCAGTCACGTTATCTGACCGGTATCGCCGGCTACGTGCTGCTGATGAGTTTGCTCGCGACAATCATCTACTTCACTCGCCTGCAGATGGTCGCAGCGGTATCGGACAATCTGGACGCGCGTGCCGAGCTCCTGGCCAACATCGACATGTGGACCCAGGTCGCGGTGCTGTTCCTGCAACTCACCCTGACCGGAAAGATCATCCAGCGCTTCGGCCTCGGCGTGGCCCTGGCGATCCTGCCGGTCGCTACTGCACTCGGATTCATCGGACTGGCGATCTTCGGATCGTTCATCGTACTGATTCTGCTTGAGGCTACCAACCGTGCAGTACAGCGCGGGATTACCCGACCAGCGCGTGAAGCACTGTTCACTGTCGTCAGCCGCGAAGAGAAATACAAAGCCAAGGCCTTCATCGACACCTTCATGTATCGCAACGGCGACCTCATCGGCGCACAGGCAGAAGGTGTGCTCCAACGGCTGGGCCTGGTCATGGGCGGCTTGCTCAGCATGGTGCTGCCGCTGGCACTGACCTGGGCCGCACTCGCTCTCTGGCTGGGACGCTCCCAGTCTCACTACGCCGCACAACAGGCCGCGAAATCTTCCAACGGAGCGCAAGGCAGCGCAGACCAGACAGTGGCGCAGGATGGTCAGCCGAGCGCTCTCGATAACAAGCCGCTTCACTGGAGTCATCAATGAACCCGACCGTTCGAATGCTCAGCAAGCTCGCTATCCTCGTGCTGCCCATCAGTGCGTTTGGCCAATCGTCCTCGTCTCCTGACGAGTGGTCTATCGGCGCCGGCACTGCGCTGACTGTCAGCCCCTATGCCGGAGAAGGCACGCGTGTGCAGCCCATCCCATTGATCCGCTACGAAAGGGAGCACGTTTTCCTGCGCGGACTTTCCGCCGGCGTTCACCTGTACGACTCGGACAGATTGACCTTCGATGCAATCCTGTCAGCCCGGCTTGATGGATTCGACCGTTCGGATCTCGGACGAGCTGAACTACGTGATAACGGGGTGAACCGCGACCTGCTGAGTGATCGCGATGACGGCGTCGATGCCGGCGTCCGTGCAACCTATCGCACGCTATACGGAGCTATCACGCTGGAAGCACTGCACGACATCTCCGACACCAGCGACGGATATGAGATATCACTCGACTATCGCTACACCTGGCATATCTCCCGTACCGCGATCATGGCCAATGCAGGGGCAAGCTGGATGTCCGCCGAACTCGCCAATTACTACTTCGGCATTCTCGACGAAGAGGTCTCGCAGGGTGTCGCCGAATATGCGCCAGGCTCTGCCGTCACCCCGCGCATCGGCGTGACGCTTAGCCACCCGATCAGCTCAAGCAAGTGGGCACTGCTCGGGGTATTGGAGTACCGACATCTGCCAAGTGAATTCAGAAACAGTCCACTGATGGAGCCTGATCATAACGGCATGGCGCGTATGAGCATTGGCCTGAGCCGGCACTTCTGAGCGGCGCAGACTCAGGCCTGCGTGAAAACGCCCCCTCCCCCAATGAGGCGCACGAACATGAAACTCGAGCACTGGATCACTCAATACTCGGTCAGTGATGTCGGCGAAGACCCACGGCCATCAATTGCCAATGGCTGGCCATCACCACTGCCGTTGGCCGGAGGCTATCGCGTGGTGTCGTTGACCTATCGATACCTCTCCTCTCATGAAATGATCGATCCCAAGGACAAGAAACGATGAACTGGTCCGAAGGTTATTTCACCGACGTCAACTACACGCATGGGTACTACAGGCAACTCAATCCCGCCCTACTGCGTTTGGCCGTACTCGCGGCAGGGTTCTCCCCCCCGCAGCATACTGAGTACAACTACCTGGAGCTGGGTTTCGGCCAAGGAGTCTCAGTCAACTTCCATGCGGCGGCGACTGGCGCTACTTACTGGGGCACCGACTTCAATCCGACCCATGTGGCAAACGCAAGGGAACTGACAGCCGCCTGCGAGGCGTGCGCCCATTTGTCCGAGGAGTCGTTCTGCGAATTTGCCGCACGGGCTGACTTGCCAGAATTTGACTACATCGTCCTCCACGGCATCTGGAGCTGGATATCGGACGACAACCGAAACACCATCGTCGACCTGATCCGACGCAAGCTCAAAACCGGCGGCATCGTCTACGCCAGCTACAACGTTTACCCCGGCTGGGCACCTTACATTCCCATTCGCCAGTTGATGTCCCTGTTCAAGGACAAGGTTGGCGACATGACTGGGGCAGAGAGAAGCATCTCCGGAGCGGTGCAGTTCACCAAGGACGTGTTCACGGCCGCGGCGGACTACTACCGGGACGTTCCAGCGATGACCCGTCACCTGGAGACCCTGAACACCCGCGACACCAACTATATAGCCCATGAGTACCTCAACGCCGATTGGAAGATATCGACGTTCGCCGAGGTATCAGTCCAGCTCAGTGGAGCCAAGCTCACCTATGTGGGACCGACTCGCCTTCTGGAGCACATCGCACCGTTTCGCTTCACACCTGACGGGCAGAAGATTCTGAGCCAGATCGGCGACCCGGTGCTCAAGGAAACCACCAAGGACTTTCTTACCAACCAGATTTTCCGCTGCGATGTATACGTGAAGGGCGCACGCCGCATTCCTCACGGCGAGTTTCTCAGACTCTGGTCCGAACAACTGTTCGTACTGACCACGCACAAGAACGATCTGCCAAAAGAAATCGATCTGCCTCTGGGGAAAATCCATCTCCACGAGAAAGTGCCGCGTGATGTCATCAATGCCCTGTCCGAAAGCGACTATGCCCCGAAGACCATCGCGCGCCTCAAGGAACACCCGCAACTGGCTCCTGCGCGAATAGAGGAAATCATCGAGACGATGAATCTTCTGGTAGGCGCTGGCTATGCCAGCACTGCTCAGGTTCCCACGCCCGAAATTAGCGCTCGCTGTAAAAAACTCAACCGCCATGTGCGCGATCGCGCACTGCTCGTCCGGGAAATCGAATACTTGGCTTCCCCCATCACAGGCGGCGCGATCAACGTGCCCCACATCTGCTTGCTATTTCTCAATGCCATCGACGGCGGGCACAGCACGACACAGGACTTGACGCTGTATGTCTGGGAGTTCTTGCAGACCATCGGCGAGAGGATGCGCAAGAACGGCAAACCGCTTGAATCCCGCGAAGACAACCTCGCCAGCATAGCGCCACTGGCCGAACGTTTTCTGACCTCGACTGTGCCCATGCTCAAGGCGTTACAAGCGATCTGAGCATGCGCATTTATTTACGGGGTCCGTAGATAGCCCTTTCACCGCTAAGGAAAAGACCATGATCAATTCGACAGACCGCTATCTTCCTCAAAGCAGCCGCTCGCAGATAAACAGCGAAGCTGGCAATTCTGCCCATCCCGTTCGTTCCAGATGGCGCCACCACCTCGCCACCCTCGTTGTGCTTTGTGCGCTCACCGTGGGCAGTGCACTGGCGCAGAACGCCCCAAAACCCGATTGGGGAACGGCCGATATACCCTCCCAGAAAGACCGCATTTTTCTGGTCACTGGCGGCACCAGCGGGATGGGCTTCGAGGACGCCAAGGCCCTGGCGGCTGCCGGCGCCCAGGTCATCATCACCGCCCGCAACCTTCAACGAGGACAAGAGGCAGTAAAGCGCATCAAAGAAGAGGTACCGGATGCCAAGGTGCAATTCGAGCCCGTCGACCTGGCCGACCTTTCTTCGGTTCGTGCGTTGGGTCAACGTCTCGCCGGCTCACTGCCCCGAATCGACGGACTGATCAACAATGCGGCGATCATGGCGCCGGCCGAACGCGGCACGTCGGTAGATGGCCTGGAGATGCAGTTCGCCACGAACTATGCAGGGCATTTCGTTCTGACTGCAGAGCTGTTGCCCTTGCTGCGCAAAAGCGACGCCCCACGCGTGGTCACGCTGTCCAGCGTCGCTGTACATCGGGGCGGCATCAATTTTGATGACCTGCAATCCATGCAAATCTACGACCCCTATGCGGCCTATGCGCAATCCAAGATGGCATGCCTGATGTTCGCATTCGAACTGCAGCGACGCAGCGATGCCAATGGCTGGGGCATCCAGAGCGTAGCCGCCCATCCGGGTATCGCGGTTACCGAACTGGTCGCACGTGGTCCCGGTCTGGACAGCGACTCGGGACGTCGGTGGTTAGCGATGCGTGAGCACTTGCAGACCGCAGCACAAGGCGCAATTCCCACACTGTATGCTGCGACAGCACCAGAAGCTTTGGCTGGCGCTTATTACGGGCCAACTGGCGAGCAGGAGGTTCGAGGGCCACTTGGCCTGGCGACGATTCCTGACCAAGCCCTCGACAACGCAGCGGCAGCCCATCTATGGAGTCTCACCGAAAAAATCACCAACACGAGCTTCCCCGTGAGAGGCAACTGAATCCATAGCCATACGACAACATGCTGGATATTGTGCTTCGCATGCCTTCCGGATGCCGCAATATTCAGCTTTTACTCTTGAGGGACTTGATTATCGGCCTTTTTCAATATGGCTCAACTCGTGCCATTCAGATAAAGCAGGATGGTCTGGCACTTTGCCCTGCTTGTTGATGTCATAAACCAGCTGTTCAATCCAGACGTTCTCTTATTCAAAGGGACTTACCAAATGCCCAGCCTTGCCCGACTCGCCGCCTTGCTCGGTGGCCTGGCCTTCTGTGTCTCAGCAATGGCCGCTGATGTGGATGCGGAAAGCTACGGTTATCCACTGGCCAACCCGTTCGAAGCGACCATCGCCACCACACCGCCCGAACTGCGCCCGACGCTGCCGGCCGATGGCGACATCAGGCAACGCGACTACTCGGTACGCCTGCGCCCGGATCGCGAATTCGAGCTGCTGGACAACTTCTGGCCGGTGACCAAGCTGCACTACCGCCTGGCCCAGCAGAAAGGCCGTGCACCGCTGATCTTCATCATCGCCGGCACCGGCGCGCACTACGCCAGCGGCACCACCGAGTACCTGAAGAAGCTGTTCTACGGCGCCGGCTTCCACGTCGTGCAGCTGTCATCGCCGACCAGCTATGACTTCATGGCCGCCGCCTCGCGTTCGGCCACGCCGGGCTACAGCCCGGACGATGCCGACGACCTGTACCGCGTGATGCAGGCCGTACGCGCCCAGCACCCGAAGCTGGAGGTCAGCGAGTTCCTGCTGACCGGTTACAGCCTCGGCGCGCTGCATGCCGCCTTCGTCAGCCAGATCGATGAAACCCGCCGCGCCTTCGATTTCAAACGCGTGCTGCTGCTCAACCCGCCGGTCAACCTCTACACCTCCATCAGCAACCTCGACAAGCTGGTGCAGACCAAGGTCCAAGGCATCGACAACAGCACCAACTTCTATGATCTGGTGCTGGGCAAGTTGACCCGCTACTTCAATGACAAGGGCTATCTGGATATCAACGACGCCATGCTCTATGACTTCCAGCAGTCAAAAGAGCGGCTCTCGGACGAGCAGATGGCCATGCTCATCGGCACCTCGTTCCGCTTCTCGTCTGCCGACATCGTGTTCACCTCGGACCTGCTCAACCGCCGCGGCCTGATTACCCCGCGCGACTATCGCATCACCGAGAGCACCAGCCTCACGCCGTTCTTCCAGATGGCCCTGCGCTGCGACTTCGATTGCTATATCGCCGAGCAACTGATGCCCATGTGGCGTGCTCGTCACGATGGCGGCAGCCTCAACCAGTTGGTCGACAAGAGCAGCCTGTATGCGTTGGAGGACTACCTCAGAGGCAGCGACAAGGTCTCGGTGATGCACAACGCCGACGACCTGATCCTCGGCCAGGGCGACATCGGCTTTCTGCGCCGCACCTTTGGCGACCGCCTGACCCTTTACCCGCGCGGCGGGCACTGCGGCAACCTCAACTATCGCGTCAACAGCGACGCCATGCTGGAGTTCTTCCGTGGTTAAACACAGCACGCTCATCATCGCCCTGCTGCTGGGCAGCGGGCAGGCATTGGCCGAAGGCCAGGTCGATGCCGACGGTTTCACCAACCCGCTGCAGAACCTGCAGTTCAACCCAGGACTGGATCAGCAGGAGTTCGAACGCGCCTCCAGTGACGCCCTGCAGGTCTATGACCCGCTGGAGTCGTGGAACCGCCGCGTCTACCACTTCAACTACCGCTTCGATCAATGGGTATTCCTGCCCGTGGTCGACGGCTACCGCTACGTCACACCGAACCTGGTGCAAACCGGCGTGCACAACTTCTTCAACAACCTCGGCGAGATTCCCACGCTGGCCAACAGCGTGCTGCAGCTCAAGGGCAAGCGGGCGATGAACAGCACCGCGCGGTTGCTGTTCAATACCATCCTCGGTGTCGGCGGTATCTGGGACCCGGCGACGAAGATGGGCCTACCCCGATTGAGCGAAGACTTCGGCCAAACCCTGGGCTACTACGGCGTACCCGCAGGGCCTTACCTGATGCTGCCGCTGCTCGGGCCATCGAACCTGCGCGACACCGGCGGGCTGGTGGCGGACTACAGCCTGGAGAACGCGGTCAATTACCTCGATGTGGCCGACGCCAGTCGCAGCAATCCCGGCATCACCGCACTGCGCATCGTCGACACCCGCGCCAATACCGGCTTCCGCTATGGCCAACTCAACTCGCCGTTCGAGTACGAGAAGATCCGCTACTTCTACAACGAGTCGCGCAAGCTGAAGATTGCCGACTGAGCCCTCGGCCATGCATCGAATTTATCGATGCATGGCCCGCAAATTTTCCACCCAAACATCGATTAAATGCGACTAGCATGGCGTTATTCCTACCTTTCAAGGAGCCCGCCATGACCTCGCAACGCCGCGTCATCAGCATCCAGCCTGGCCAACCCGCCTCAGACGGCGCCGGTGTGCGCCTCAACCGCGTGATCGGCGGACCGGGTCTGGAGCGCTTCGACCCCTTCCTGATGCTCGACGAGTTTTCCACCGACAACCCCGACGACTACATCGCCGGCTTCCCGCCGCACCCGCATCGTGGTTTCGAGACCATCACCTACATGCTCGAAGGGCGCATGCGCCATGAAGACCATCTGGGCAACGTCGGCCTGCTCGGCAGCGGCGGCGTGCAATGGATGACGGCTGGGCGCGGCATCATCCACAGCGAGATGCCCGAGCAGGAGTCCGGCGCCATGCGCGGCTTCCAGCTGTGGCTCAACCTGCCAGCCAAGGACAAGTTGGGTGAAGCGGGCTACCGCGATATTCCAGCCACCGACATCCCGCGCATCAACACGGCGTCCGGCGCCGAGGTGGTGGTGATCGCTGGTGAATTCGATGACGGCGAGATCCGCCAGGCCGGCGCCGTGCAGCGGCCACATACCCAGCCTCAGCTGTTCGACCTGAACCTGCCGGCCGGCAGCCAGGTTTCACCGCGCCTGGCCGATGGTCAGCGGGTCATGCTGTACGTTTACCAAGGCCTGCTCGAGCTGCCCGAGGCCAGTACACAACCGGTCAGCGCCGGGCGTCTGGTGCGGCTATCCGACGAGGGTGAGCTGCACCTGGCCAGCACCCATGGTGCGCGGGTATTGCTGATCGCCGGCACACCACTGAACGAACCCATCGTCCAGTACGGACCGTTCGTGATGAACAGCCGCGAGGAAATCGAGCAGGCCATGCGCGATTTTCGTGATGGTGTGCTGGCCTGACGTGCATCAAGCGGAATGGGCGACCTCGGCCAACCCGAGAAAACGGCAGAGGTCGGCCTTGCGCGTCATCGCATCCTGGTAGCCCAGTTCGATCAGTTCACTGCAGTAACCAGGCTCGAACAACAGGTAACTGAGCACGCCCGCTCCACCGGCCTTGGTCGCCCCCGGGCCGCGCAGAAACAGGCGCAGCGCCTTGGGCAGCTCACGCTGATGGCGCGCGGCGATCTGATCCAGCGGCTGGCTCGGCGCGATCACCAGCACGTCCACCGGGTTCAAACCCAAGCCACGCGGACGCCGCTCCGGCGGCACCAGTGCGCTCATCTGGTTGAGCCGCTCGAGCAGCTCGATGTCCGTCTCCAGATTGTCGATAAAGGTACTGTTGAGCATATGCCCGCCGATCTGCGCCAGACTCGGCGGTCGAGTGCTGATCACGCGCGGCAGCTCGGCATTGGGTTCGAGCTGGGCATTGCCGCTGACACCGATCACCAGCACGCGGCTGGCCCCGAGATGCAGTGCCGGGCTGATCGGCGCCGCCTGGCGCACTGCGCCGTCGCCAAAATACTCACGGTTGATCTTCACCGGCGGAAAGATCAGCGGGATCGACGCGCTGGCCAGCAAATGGTCGAGCTGCAGACGCGTCGGTACACCGACGCGACGATGGCGGAACCAGGGATCGATAGTGGCGCGGCCCTGATAGAAGGTCACCGCCTGGCCACTTTCGTAGCCGAAGGCAGTCACTGCTACCGCTCGCAGTTGGCGATGGCGCACGGCCGCAGCGATGCCGGAGAAGTCCAGCTCGCGCTCCAGCAACTCACGCAACGGCGAACTGTCGAGCAAGGCCACAGGAACATCGCGCCCTAGGCCAAGCAGGCTGTGGCCAATGAAGCGCGCCGCCTGACGCAGCACGCCGGGCCAGTCGCTGCGGTACACCATATGGGTATGAAAGCCTTGCCAGACCGAAGTTAGGCGCCGTACGGCTTCGCCGAACTGCAGCGCGCCACAGGCCAGGCCAACGGCATTGATCGCCCCGGCCGAGGTCCCGACTATCACCGGAAAGGGATTGTGCGAGGCGTCCGGCAGTAGATCGGCGATGGCTGCCAACACCCCGACCTGATAGGCCGCCCGCGCCCCGCCGCCAGAGAGGATCAGCCCGGTAACGGGCGCATCGGGGCGGGCAATCACGGTCATCGAACGGTCCTGTTTTTCGTTGCAGTATAGATGCGCTACTTGCGCTTACCGTACAGCTTCGGCTCACCCTCGGGGCGCGTCTTGAAACGCCGATGCGCCCACAGGTACTGCTCCGGGCAGGCACTGACCACCTGTTCGATCCACTGATTGATACGCAGGCAATCGGCCTCCTCGCTTTCGCCGGGGAAGCCTTCGAGCGGCGGATGGACCACCAGACGATAACCGCTGCCATCGGCCAGGCGCTGCTGGGTGAAAGGCACCACGCGCGCCTTGCCCAGGCGGGCGAACTTGGTGGTGGCGGTAACCGTGGCCGCCTGAATACCGAACAGCGGCACGAAGATGCTCTGCTTGCGGCCGTAATCCTGATCCGGCGCGTACCAGATCGCACGGCCGGCACGCAGCACCTTGAGCATGGCGCGAATGTCCTCGCGCTCGATGGCGCTGGCATCGAGGTTGTGGCGTTCGCGGCCACGACGCTGGATGTAGTCGAACAGCGGGTTGTCATGCTCGCGGTACATGCCGTCGATGGTGTGCAACTGACCGAGCAGCGCGGCGCCGATCTCCAGGGTGGTGAAGTGCACGGCCATGAGGATCACGCCCTGCCCCTCAGCTTGCGCCTGCTGCAGATGCTCGAGGCCTTCGACATGCGCCAGTCGCGCCAGACGCGCCTTGGGCCACCACCAGCTCATGGCCATCTCGAAGAAGGCAATACCGGTGGAGGCGAAATTCTCCTTGAGCAGGCGCTCGCGCTCGGCAGCGCTCTTGTCGGGGAAGCAAAGTTCCAGATTGCGCGCAGCGATCTGCCGGCGCGAGATTGCCGTGCGGTACATCAGCCAGCCCAGTGCCCGCCCCAGTTTCAGCTGCAGGCCATAAGGCAGTTGCACCACCAGCCACAGCAATCCGAAGCCCAGCCACAGCGGCCAGAAGCGCGGATGAAGAAAATAGGCGCGAAAGCGGGGGCGATCCATGAGACGTTTCCGATCACTTACAAAGCCGCGCATTCTAACGCAGTTTTCCCGACCGGCTCGCTGGCATCAGTGCCGTCAGAGCAGGTCACGACAGCGAATCGACAGCCAAGCCTTGCCTCTTCCCAGCCTCGCTGACGCGCGCGGCTTGCGGCATGCGGGCTATCTCGTTATAAGTCCGGCATCTTTCGACTCGCCAGAAGGCCCATCGCACCACCATGAGCCAAGCCGACCTCCTCGCCCAAGACCCCGTATTCCAGCTCAAGGGCAGCATGCTCGCCATCACCGTGATGGAACTGGCGCACAACGATCTCGAACGCCTCGACGCGCAACTCACGGAAAAAGTCGCCCAGGCCCCGGCCTTCTTCAGCAACACGCCGCTGGTGCTGGCCCTGGACAAACTGCCGGAAGGCGAAGGTGAACTGGACCTGGCCGAGCTGATGGCCGTCTGCCGCCGCCATGGCCTGCGCACCCTGGCCATCCGCGCCTCGCGGGAAAGCGACGTCGCCGCTGCCGAAGCCATGGATCTGCCGGTACTGCCGCCGTCCGGTGCACGCGAACGCCTCCTCGATCCAGCGCCAAAGAAAATCGAAGAAAAACCGGTCGAACCCGAGCACAAACCCAGTCGCATCATCACCAGTCCGGTGCGCGGCGGCCAGCAGATCTATGCCCAGGGTGGCGATCTGATCGTGCTGGCACCGGTCAGCGCCGGGGCGGAACTTCTCGCCGATGGCAACATCCATGTTTACGCGCCCATGCGTGGCCGCGCCCTGGCGGGCATCAAGGGCAACACCAAGGCACGGATTTTCTGTCAGCAAATGGGCGCCGAAATGTTGTCGATCGCCGGCCATTACAAGGTTGCCGAAGACCTACGCCGCGACCCGCTGTGGGGCGATGCGGTGCATGTCAGCCTGTCGGGTGACGTGTTGAACATCACCCGCCTTTAACGGATACTGCGGCCACTTTTTACGGACACAAAAAGGGCATCTGGAAGCCTTTAACGGCCTCAGATTCCCGCGTTTTATTCATTTTTTGGGGTGAATCACCTTGGCCAAGATCCTCGTAGTCACTTCCGGCAAAGGTGGCGTCGGTAAAACCACCACCAGCGCTGCCATCGGTACCGGCCTCGCCCTGCGCGGGCACAAGACCGTCATCGTCGACTTCGACGTCGGCCTGCGTAACCTCGACCTGATCATGGGCTGCGAACGCCGCGTGGTGTACGACTTCGTCAACGTCGTCAACGGCGAAGCGACTCTGACCCAGGCCCTGATCAAGGACAAGCGTCTCGAGAACCTCTATGTGCTGGCCGCCAGCCAGACCCGTGACAAGGACGCGCTGACCCAGGAAGGCGTCGAGAAGGTCATCAGCGAGCTGTCGCAGAATTTCGAGTACGTGGTCTGCGACTCGCCAGCCGGCATCGAGAAAGGCGCGCACCTGGCGATGTACTTCGCCGACGAAGCCATTGTCGTGACCAACCCGGAAGTATCCTCGGTACGTGACTCCGACCGCATGCTCGGCCTGTTGGCGAGCAAATCGCGCCGCGCCGAGAAAGGCGAAGAACCGATCAAGGAACACCTGCTGCTCACCCGCTACAACCCCGAGCGCGTCACCAAGGGCGAGATGCTTGGCGTCGAAGACGTCGAGGAAATCCTCGCCATCCGCCTGCTCGGCGTGATCCCCGAATCCCAGGCCGTGCTCAAGGCATCCAACCAGGGTATCCCGGTCATCCTCGATGACCAGAGCGATGCCGGCCAGGCCTACAGCGACGCAGTCGATCGCCTGCTCGGCAAGGACGTGGCGCACCGCTTCCTGGATGTGAAGAAGCAGGGCTTCCTGCAGCGCCTGTTTGGAGGTCGAGAATGAATATTTTTGACTTCTTGCGTTCGCGCAAGAAGGAAACCACCGCATCCATCGCCAAAGAGCGCCTGCAGATCATCGTTGCCCACGAACGTGGTCAGCGCAGCCAGCCGGACTACCTGCCTGCCCTGCAGCAGGAGCTGGTGGAAGTGATCCGCAAGTACGTCAACATCGAATCGGATCAGGTCCAGGTCGCCCTGGAAAACCAGGGCAGTTGCTCGATCCTGGAGTTGAACATTACCCTGCCGGATCGTTAATCGAGACCGGTTGCGTTCACGGCGGCTTCGGCCGCCGTGTTCGTTTGTAGCCATCGATAGCCTGTAGGAGCGAGCTCTGCTCGCGAATATCGGTAACCTGCATTTTTCGCGAGCAGAGCTCGCTCCTACCAGACCGTTGCGAACGCCCCATGCCGCTAAGCCAGATCGAAATTCTCCACCAGGACGCCGCCCTGCTGGTGATCAACAAGCCCACCCTGCTGCTGTCGGTGCCCGGCCGCGCCGATGACAATAAGGATTGCCTGGTCACCCGCCTGCAGGAAAACGGCTACCCGGAAGCGCGCATCGTCCATCGGCTGGACTGGGAAACCTCCGGCATCATCGTCCTCGCTCGCGACGCCGACAGCCACCGCGAGCTGTCCCGGCAGTTCCACGACCGTGAAACCGAGAAGGCCTACACCGCCCTGTGCTGGGGCCAGCCGCAGGCCGACAGCGGCAGCATCGACCTACCGCTACGCTACGACCCGCCGACCAAACCACGCCACGTGGTCGATCACGAATTGGGCAAACACGCGCTGACCCACTGGCGCATCATCGAGCGCTGCGGCGACTGGTGCCGGGTCGAGCTCACGCCCATCACCGGGCGCTCGCACCAGTTGCGCGTGCATATGCTGTCCATCGGCCATCCGCTGCTGGGCGACCGCCTCTACGCTCACGAACAGGCCCTGGCCGCCCATGAGCGCCTGTGCCTGCACGCCAGCATGCTCGCCCTCACCCACCCGCAAACCGGTGAGCGCATGCGTTTCGAGTGCCCCGCTCCGTTCTGATCTGTCGCCTGCGCCGAGGGCAGTCCGATGCCTGCCCTCATCCATCTCCCGTTTCGGCACGCTCAGCCACCCGACATGGAAGGTGTGAGCATCGGTAACACTGCCTGCGCGAACCAGAAGAAAGTTGGCTTTACAGACAAGCCAGCGCTGCCAATCCTGCTATCGGGCATGGTCCTGTTGCGACCGCTTTCAGAAAGACGACCGCCCTCTGATTTCCCGGAACAGAGCCCTATGGCGTCGGCTCCGTGAAGTGCCTGACAAGGCGATGCTCAGTGGTTCATCGACATGGACGCAGGCAGTGGCATCGGGATGCTCGAAAACAATAACGAAGAACAGCTCATCCAGTTGCAGCACATTGGCAAGCACTACCGGCTTGCCGACAAAACGCTGCATATCCTCGACGACGTCTGCCTGCGGATCGCCAGCGGGGAGAGCTGCGCCGTCCTCGGCAGCTCCGGTTCGGGCAAGAGCACCCTGCTCAACGTGCTCGGCCTGCTCGACCTGCCCGATACCGGCAACTACCGCCTCAATGGCATCGAGGTCGCCCAGGCCAGCCCGGACCAGTTGGCCGCCCTGCGTAACCAGCTGATCGGTTTCGTCTTCCAGAGCTTCAACCTGCTTCCCCGCCTCAGCGCACTGGACAACGTCGCCTTGCCCCTGACCTATCGCGGCATCGCGCCGCGCCAGGCGCGCGAACAGGCGCACGCCATGCTCGCCAGGGTCGGCCTGGGCGAACGCAGCGGGCATCGCCCCGCCAGCCTGTCCGGTGGCCAGCGCCAACGCGTCGCCATCGCCCGCGCGCTGGTCGGCAAGCCTGCACTGATTCTCGCCGACGAACCGACCGGCAATCTCGATGCCAGCACAGCCCAAGAGATCATGGCGTTGCTGCTCGAGCTCAACCGCGAGCAAGGCGTGACGCTGATCGTGGTCACCCATGACCCGCTGATCGCCAACCGCCTGGCGCGCCAGGTCGAGGTGCACCAGGGGCTGCTGCGCGAGGCCGGCGCAGCATGAGCCCGGCCATGCCGTTGAGTACCGGGCCGAGCGCCGCACAGATACTGGTCGAGGCGCTGAACAGCCTGCGCATGCTCGGTCGGCGCTCCTTGCTGGCCCTGCTGGGCATCGTCATGGGCAGTTGCTCGGTGGTGGCCCTGCTCAACATCGGCGGCAATGCCGCCGCGCAATCGATAGCGATCTTCCGCAACCTGGGCAGCGATACCCTGGTGCTGCAGCTGCCACCACAACCCACCGGGCGCGACGGCCTGCCCCTGCGTCTGAGCGTGGAAGCGCTGGGTCGACAAACCCCGGCCATCGCCAGCCTGTCTCCGGTGATGACCTATGGCGCACCGGCGATCGTCCACGGACGGACCGGCAACGCCAACATCATCGGCGCCGACCCGGCACTGTTCGAGGCCGCGCGTCTGGATATCGCCAGCGGCCGGTCGCTGTCGGGTTTCGACCGCAAGGAAGCCTATGCGGTCATCGGCGCCTCGCTGGCACAGACCCTGAGCCTGCCGGACGATCCGCTGCAACCGGGTGATCAGTTACGCCTGCAGTCCTATCAGTTCAGGGTCGTCGGCATTCTCCAGGAAGGTGCCCCCGGCATGCTCCTGCCGTTCAATGCCAACGAAACGCTGTTCATCCCCATGGAGGGCATGACGCGCATCAACCCCGTGCCACAGATCAGCCACGTTGTGGCCCGCGCCAACAGCGCCGAAGAAGTCATCCAGGCCGGCGAGCAACTGCGTCAGGCTCTCACCCAGCGCATCGCTGGGGATGCTCCGGTTACCCTGATCTTCGCGCAGCAGATCCTCGAGGGCATGCAACAGCAGACCCGAACCTTCACCTACCTGCTGGCAGCGCTCGGCGTCGTCTCGCTGATAGGTGGTGGCGTAGGCGTGATGAACGTGATGCTGATGAACGTCAGCGAACGCCGCCGGGAGATCGGCGTGCGCCTTGCCCTGGGCGCACGGCGCAGAGATATCCGCAACCTGTTCCTGGTCGAGGCCGTGGCCTTGACCAGCGTTGGTGCACTGCTGGGCGCCGTTCTCGGCATGCTGGGAGGCTGGGGCTATGCGCAGCTGTCTGGCTGGGCATTCTTTCTGGCACCCGGCGCGCTGCCCCTGGGCATCGGCAGTACGGTATTGGTCGGCCTGTTCTTCGGTCTGCATCCGGCCATCGCCGCGTCACGCCTGCAACCGGTAGAGGCGCTGCGCGATGAATAGGCGACTGGCGCTCGGCGCGTTCCTCATCGTTACCCTCAGCGCACCAGCACAGGCGTGGCGGGAAGAGCCCTTGCGCCCTTCGGCACCCAGCATGCCCGACCCGGCGCCAGCTGAACTGCTCAGTGAACAGATGGCCGACCTGTCGCTGGTCGACGCGGTGTTTCTCGGGCTGCGCAACAACCGCTCGATCAAGAGCGCCTACCTCTGGCGCATCGCCGACAAGTTCGACCTACGGGTATCGGAAGATGCGTTCAATCCCAAACTGTACCTCTCCAACAGCTACCGAGCCTCGCGGGGGCATGCCGATCGTCAGCGTGCGGGTCAGTTCGGCGCCACAGCGACCTTGCTGGGAGAATACGGCACCGTGGTCAGCCTCGGCTGGAGCAAGTACCACACGCAAGCCAACCAGGCGGGCTGGCGCCGCAACGACGGCGTCGACTTCAGCATCATCCAGCCGCTGCTGCGTGGCGGCGGGCGCGACGTCACCACCGCGCCACTGCGACTCGCGCAACTGACCGAAGAGGCCAACAGGCTCGGCCTCAAGGCCGGCATCTCGCAGACCGTCGCGGCGATCATCTTCGCTTACCGCGAGCTGCTGCGCGCCCAGGAGCAGCTGGACATCGCCAGGGCCGCCCTACAGCGTTCGCAGGAGCTGTTGAGCGTCAACCAGGCGATGATCGAGGCTGGGCGGATGGCGGAGTTCGAGGTGGTGCAGACCGAAGCCAGCCTGGCCAGCCAGGAGCTTGGCGTCGAGGAAGCAGCCAATCTGGTCGACCGCAGCCGCCTGGAGCTGCTGCGCCTGCTCGCGCTGGATCTCTCTTCGCCAGTGCGGGCAACCGATGCCCTGCACGCTGAAGCGATCGAGATCGACCCCGGCCAAGCCATCAGCCTGGCCGAGCGACAGCAACCCGACTTTCTGCGCCAGTTGATCATACGCCAGCAGGCGGACATCAACCTGCTGGTCGCCAAGAACCAGAGCCTCTGGGATCTGTCGCTCGAAGTCGGCGCCAATCAGGCCAGAGATCGCTACGGCTCGACCTATGGCAATGGCGCAGATCGCAGCTGGGACAGCTATGCCGGCATACGGCTCGACATCCCCATCGGCGATCTGAGCAGACGCCAGGGGGAAGTACATGCCCGGATCAACGTCGAAGATCAGCAACTGCAGTTGGCCGATGCCCGGCAGGCACTGATCCGCAACGTCAAGGATGTCATACGGGATGTAAGCACCCGCTGGCGCCAGTACGAAATCGCCCAGCGTGGTGTGGAACTGTCCAAGCGCAAGCTGGCGATCGAACGGGACAAGCTGGCCGCCGGGCGCTCCAGCAACTTTCAGGTGCTGAGCTTCGAGAGCGACCTGCAGAACGCCGAGAACGCTCGTCTCAACACCGTGATCGCCTACCTAAACGCGCAGACGCAGCTGGACCTGACCCTGGGCATGACGCTGGAAAGCTGGGACATCATCCTCAATGACCACTAAGCGCAAACACTGGCGCCTACCGCGCCTGATGATCACCGGACTCGCACTGCTGGCGGGCATCGCAGCGCTGTCGTTCCAGATGCAGCCACGCGCCACTGCCGAACCGCCATCCGGGCAGTGGCTGGCCGTGCAGCCGAGCAACCTGGAGCATCGCATCGGCCTGGTCGGCCGCATCGAACCAGCGCGCACCATCAGCATCAGCGCTCCGTTTGGCGGCAACATCGCCAACAACTTCGTCGAACCCGGGCAACGGGTCATCAAGGGCGAGCGTTTGCTCAGCATGGATGCCAGCGAGCTGGAGGTGCAGGTACGTGATGCCCTCTCCACGCTGCTCAAGGCCCGTCGTACGGTGCGCGAACTTCAGGACTGGGAGGCGGGACAGGAGGTAAGCCGGGCACGGCGCGCCTTGCGCAGCGTGCAGATGGGCCTGGACGGCAACGAACAGAAACTCAAGGACACACGCTCCCTGCATGAGCGAGGCATCGTTGCCCGCAACGAACTGGAAGAGCTGGAACGACAGACGCAGCTGCAGCGCCTCGACCTGCAGGCCGCGGAGGCGGAGCTGCAAGCCGTGCTCGAACGCGGCCGCGGCGAGTACCGGCAGATCGCCGAGATGGAGCTGGCCAATGCCGAGGTCAAGCACGCGGTCCTGAGCCGACAGTTGGCCTCAGGAGATATCCTCGCGCCGTTCTCCGGCATAGTCGTGCAGGCCCCTGGCATAAGCGCCGAAGAGGCAGCCAAAGGCCCGGTGCAGACGGGCAGCCGAGTCAGCCAGGGCCAGCCCCTGTTCGGCCTCGCCAGCATCGAAGGGCTGCGCGTCATTGCCCGAGTCGCAGAACTGGACGTCAACCAATTGAAAGAAGGCCAGCCGGTCGACGTTACCGGCGACGGTTTCGATGGCCAGCACCTGCAAGGCAAGGTCATGGTGGTGGGCGGCCAGGCCCTCGGCGGTAGCGTGCCCGGCGGCAGCTCTCAGTTCGAAGTCGTGGTAAGCATCCCGGAACTGGATGAAGCGCAGATGCGCCAGGTCAGGCTGGGCATGAGCGCCAAGCTGAGCATCCTCACCTATCACAATCCCGACGCGCTCGTGGTGCCCAGCGCCGCAATGCGTCGAGCCGGAGGCAAGTGGCTGCTCGACTACCGCAGCGCCCCCGAGCATCCCGTCAGCGTGGTCGAAGTCGAGGCCGGACGCTCGATGCCTGATGGGCTGGAAGTCTTCGGGCTCGAGCCCGGTTACGTACGAGTCCCAAACTGAGCACACCGCCCCCATCCATTGGTATGGATCGGCGACAGGCGGTGTGTAGCTTCTTCCCGGTTACTCACAGCTGATCGATCGGTCAGCAGTCCTACCCATCCTTGGCTGGGGTTTTCTTTCGCCACGGAAGATTACCTTAGAGGCAGACAACGAGCCCGCCGATTGCAGCGCACGGTCTGCATATCGCTCAACTCGAATGGTCCTGCCAACACATAACGGGGAGCTTGAACCAGATGGAACTGCTCGCTAGGCAACTCTTCATCCGCTCCTGTTTTCTGTCTGGGCGCAATCACGTCACGCCTCGGCATGTTGTGGCCTCCCACTCTATTTCTTCAGCCATTACACCCGGCAAGAAATAAGGACGTTTCACCGCGATTCGGCGAACTTTTGCTTCGCCTGCAAAACAGTCAACTGCATGCACATGACGACACCTGCATGAAGTTAGCTGTATCCCGAGCGCCTGCCTGAAAAAACACTCGGGACTGTTCGGGAAGTTCGGGCTGGAAGAGATAGGTCGGTGTTTTGTTGTGCATCTCGTAACAGCCATACATACAACAACAATCTGTTAGTGAGGAAACAATGAAAAACAACAAACTGGTTAGTGTTATCGGTGCTCTGGCAATCGGCCTGGGTATTTCCGGCATGGCCTCGGCGGCCACCATCACGGGTAGCTCTCCGTTCACCGCAACTGGCACCATCGGCGTTTCGGGGCCCTCGTCCTTTGGCGCAACGGTGAACTGCAGCGTCGTCTTCAACGGCACCATCAACGCCGGCGGGGCTAGCGCCAACATCAACACCGTGACCGTCAGTGGTAGCGGCCTGTGTGCCCTGCCGACCATCACCGGCCTGCCATGGACACTGACTCCAAGCACCACCACCGACGGTGGCGAAACCTGGCTCGGTACCGTATCCGGCGTCGGCTTCACCATCGCCGGTGCCCCGCCCCTGATCCCGGCCTCCAACTGCGCAGGCCCGACCACCATCAACGTGCAATGGACCAACTCCAATAGCACCCTGCGCGTCACCTCCGCACAGGCACTGGCAGGCAACTGCAACATTCGTTCTCTGAACGTTCAGGCGCCGGCCATTTCGGTCAACTGAATAGTTGCACGTAGTAATAACCCGCGTCCGCATTGAATCGTTCAATAACGACGCGGGTTATTGGAAGCAATGAAGTTCTCAGACAAAAGAGATCAGCCATGCGCAATAAAAATAATATTCTCTCTGCCAAAACACACCGAACTATCTGGATTGCCGCCATGGCAGGTTCCATGTTGGCCGCTTCTCAGGTTCAGGCGGGCGCATTCGGTGTTCCGACCTACGGCACACCAGGCTGGGGCCGTGCATTTGCTGGCGGTTCTATGTGGAAGAACGATCCCAGCGCTGCGTTCAACAACCCTGCCGCCATGGCATTCATCGACCATAACGTCGCTCAGGTGTCCGTGCACCATGCACGGGTCAGCCTGAAGTACAAAGGCAACGTCTACGACCATCAGGGCGACCCGCGCTCGGATCGCGACCTGGAATTTGACCCGGCCGGTAACCCGACCGGCAACATCATCGATAACGGTCCCATCACCAACGATGGCGGTCAGGGTGGTTTCGGCAAGGCGCTGCCCACCAGCTTTCTGGTCATGCCGATCAACGACCGATTGAGCTTCGGCCTGAGCCAGGTGGTGCCCATGGGCGCGCAAACCACCTGGGATGGTGACTGGAAAGGTCAGGACTTCGCGGTGGATACCAAGATCGAGACTGTCGGCCTCACCGGCTCCCTGTCCTTCAAGGTCAACGATGCCTTTGCCGTCGGCGGTGGCGTCATCGTCCAGCACACCAAGGGCTTCATCAGCCAGAACCTCGATCTGCTGGCTGCTGCCGGCACGCCATCGTCCCAGCTACCGCTGGGCCTGCCACCAGGTATCAGCGATGCGCTGATCCGGGTGAAGGTGGACAACACCTCCTTCGGCTGGTTTGCCGGTGTCGCATGGAAACCTACAGAGCGCGACACGCTGGGCCTCAACTATCACGCTCGCATTCGCAACAAGCTCGAAGGGGACTACAACATCCATGCAGATCAATATTCCTATGATCTGATGACCAACCCGCTGTTTCCTCCGGTATTCGGCGATGCGACCGCCATCGAACTGGCCTTCCCCGGCCTGAACCTGAACCCGGACGGCGCCGATGCCAAGTCCCGTCTGGATGTACCTGCCAGCGCCACGCTGGACTGGGTCCACGAGTTCAACGACCGCTTCTCGTTGGGTGCCAGCGTTACCTGGACACAATGGTCATCGTTCAAGGAACTCAAGCTCGAATCCAACGGCAACACCCTGGTAGTCATTCCCTACGACTACAAGGACACCTGGATGTACTCGATCGGCGGCGATTATCGCGTCACCGAGCAGCTCACCTTGCGTGCCGGCGTGGCCCTGGATCAGACGCCAACCCGCAACTCCACCCGTGACGCGCGGATTCCCGATGGCGATCGCACCTTCGTCTCTTTCGGTGGCAGCTACCGCTTCGCCACCGAGCCGAACCTGAGCATCGACGCGGCCTACTCCCACCAGTTTGTCGACAAGGCGCGGCTGCGCACCGTCAACCAGGATCGCCTGGGCGGCGCCAGCATGGATGGTGAAGTGAAAGCCAAGGGTGACGTGTTCAGCCTCTCGGCCACCTACAAATTCTGATTTGCAGCGTACGGATACCGGCAGATCGGGGCTCTGTCGGTATCCGTTTTTTTGTTCCGGGCACTCGTCATCTGATACTGCCGTCCCTCACGCAATATTGCCGTTCTCTATCCGGGCCATGCATGCGCCGCTCTGCCAAGAACAGGCAAAACGGTTACACTGCGCCATCGCTGTCCGGAGTGATACATGCGCGAAGAACTGATTCAAGGCCTGCTCGATTTTCTCAACGCCTCGCCGACCCCTTTCCATGCCACCACCAGCCTGGCCATGCGCCTGGAAGCCGCCGGTTATCGTCACCTCGACGAGCGCGCGACCTGGCACACCGAAGCTGGCGGCCGCTATTACGTGACCCGCAACGACTCCTCGATCATCGCCTTCAAGCTGGGTAAGCGTCCGGCCGTAGATGGCGGCATTCGCCTGGTGGGCGCGCATACCGACAGCCCATGCCTGCGCGTCAAGCCAAACCCGGAGCTGCAGCGCCAGGGCTTCTTCCAGCTCGGCGTGGAAGTCTACGGCGGCGCCCTGCTCGCCCCCTGGTTCGACCGCGACCTGTCGCTGGCCGGCCGCGTGACCTACCGCCGCGACGGCAAGGTCGAGAGCCAGTTGATCGATTTCTACCAGCCCATCGCCGTGATCCCAAGCCTGGCCATTCACCTCAACCGTGAGGCCAACCAGGGCTGGGCGATCAACCCGCAGAACGAGCTGCCGCCGATCCTGGCCCAGCTCGCCAGCAGCGAAACCGCCGACTTCCGCGCCCTGCTCGCCGAACAGCTGGCCATGGAGCACGACTTCAACCCGGACGCGGTGCTGGATTACGAGCTGAGCTTCTATGATACCCAGAGCGCTGCCATCGTCGGCCTCAACCAGGACTTCATCGCCAGCGCCCGCCTGGACAATCTGCTGTCCTGCTACGCCGGCCTGCAGGCGCTGATCGACGCGGACGACGAGGAAACCTGTGTGCTGGTCTGCACCGACCATGAAGAAGTCGGCTCCTGCTCGGCCTGCGGCGCCGACGGTCCCTTCCTCGAGCAGGTGCTGCGCCGCGTGCTGCCAGACGGCGACGCCTTCGTCCGCACCATCCAGCGCTCGCTGCTGGTATCGGCCGACAATGCCCACGGCGTACACCCGAACTACGCCGACAAGCACGACGGCAACCACGGGCCCAAACTCAACGCCGGCCCGGTGATCAAGATCAACAGCAACCAGCGCTACGCCACCAACAGCGAGACCGCCGGTTTCTTCCGCCACCTGTGCCTGGAAAACGAAGTACCGGTGCAAAGCTTCGTGGTGCGCAGCGACATGGCCTGCGGCTCCACCATCGGCCCGATCACCGCCAGCCAGCTGGGCGTACGCACGGTCGACATCGGCCTGCCCACCTTCGCCATGCACTCGATTCGCGAACTGGCCGGCAGCCACGACCTGGAGCACCTGGTGAAAGTGCTGACCGCCTTCTATTCCAGCCCTGAACTCCCTTGAGGTTCTGAGACGCGATGATCGAACATATCCGCAACAGCCTGCAGGAAGCCCAGCGCGCGCTGGAGGCCTTCCTCGCCAACGAACAGACCCTGCGCAATATCCAGAAGGCCGCCGAGTTGCTGGTCGAGAGCTTCGAGCACAAGGGCAAGGCCTTTTCCTGCGGCAATGGCGGCTCGATGTGCGACGCCATGCACTTTGCCGAGGAGCTGACCGGGCGCTACCGCAAGAACCGTCCCGGCATCGCCGCCGTGTCGATCAGCGACCCAAGCCACATCAGCTGTGTGGCCAACGACTTCGGCTACGACTTCATCTTCTCGCGCTACATCGAGTCGCATGGTCGCGAAGGTGACGTGCTGATCGCCATCAGCACCAGCGGCAAGAGCCCCAACGTGGTCAAGGCCGCCGAAGCCGCCAAGACGCTGGGTGTGAAGGTGATCGCCCTGACCGGCAAACCCGGCTCGCTGCTGGAAAGCCTGGCCGACGTGTGCATCTGCGCCCCGGGCGGCGACTTCGCAGACCGCGTGCAGGAACTGCACATCAAGACCCTGCACATCCTCATCGAGCTGATCGAGCGCAAGCTGAGCCCGCAGAATTACACCTGAGCCCAGGCACTAGCGGTCGATCACCTGCCCGCGCATCGGCGCCAGGCGCGCCAGCAGGCGGTTCTGCGCCGGCGTCGGCACGCCCTCGGCCTCCATCGCGTCCTGCAGGTGCTCGACCAGGGCGTTGAAGTCGCTGGGGGTCAGGCGCAGGCCCTTGTGACTCTCCTCCATGCTGTCGCCGGTGTAGACGCAGGGGCCGCCGCTCTCGAAGCACAGCTGTTCGATCAGCTTCTCACGCAGGCGCTCGATATCGATGTCGAGAAAGTGCCGGGCGATGCGCGGATCGCGCGCGCTGCCCAGCAGCATGCCTTCGACGATCCGCACGATGCCGGGCTCCGCGCCCAGGGCGCGGTACAGGCCGTCGTCGCGCGGCGCCTGCTGGGCGCAGGCCGCCAGCAGCAGCGGCAGGCAGAGCATGGCCAGGCGCATGTTCAGAAACTCCCCTGCACGGACAGGTAGACACCGTCCTGGTTGTCCAGCGTGGCGATCTCGCCGAGCCGCGCGTAGGCCAGCACCAGGGCCAGATTCTTGTTCGGGAAGTAGCCGACGAACAGATCGGCCCAGTCGCTCTCGCCGGCAAAGCTCAGATTGTCGGGTTTTTCCCGGTACTCGATGCCCACCGCCCAGTGCCGATCCAGCAGCACCGCAACCGAGCCCTCCTTGAGCCAGGAATGGCGGTCGCGCCGGTCGCCGCCGAAGCCCAGCAGGCCCAGTTCGTTGGCCCGGCTGTAGCGCAGGTTGGCGTTGAGCAGCAGGTTGTAGCCGAAGGCACCGCCGAGAATCAGCCGGCTGGCCGCCAGGTAGCCTTCGCTGTCCTCGCGGCGCTGCGCGCCGACCAGGCTGGGCACGAGGAAGTCGCGCTGGCGCTTGTGCTGCAGGCCGAGGGCAATCTGCGGCAGGCGGTCGTAGATCAGATCGCCGGCCAGGCGCAGCTTGAGGCCGAGCACGTTCTGGCTGAGGCTGTTGTCCGGCAGGCGCAGGTCGCGGGCCAGAGTGCCGAGGTCGAAGCGCTGACGTGCGTAGGACAGCTCGATGCGGTTGCCGTAGGACGCCGCCACACCGGCCACGTCGAGGCGGTAGTCGCCGGTCTCGACGCGGGTGGCGAACACGTCTGCGCCCCATTCGCCGCGCTCGCCGTAACCGGCCAGCACCGCCCAGGGCGTGATCCCGCCGCCGGCGGCGCCCTCCAGGCTGGTGGCGCCGCCGGTGGCCAGCAGGCGGCCTTCGCCAGCAGCAGCCAGCTCGCCGCACAGGCACAGGCCCAACAGATAAGCGAGTCGCATGCTTCAGTGCACCTTGGCCAAGGGGGAATGATAGGGTTGCGCCAGCCAGGCCTCGAAGGCCGCGGCGGCCAGCGGCCGGCTGATCAGGTAGCCCTGCGCGGTGTCGCAGTGCCAGCGCTGCAACAGGCTCAGGCTGGGCGCCAATTCGACGCCCTCGGCCACCACCTTGAGGCCCAGGCTGTGGCTCATTTCGATGGTCGAGCGGACGATCACCGAGTCCTCGCTGTGGTCGTCCAGCTCGCGCACGAAACTCTGGTCGATCTTCAGCTCCTGCACCGGCATGCGCTTGAGCTGCGCCAGCGAGGAGTAGCCGGTGCCGAAATCGTCCACCGACAGGCCGATGCCGCAGCCGCGCAGGCCGTGCAGCACCTGCAGCGCGCGCTCGGGGTCGAGCATCACGCCGCTCTCGGTGATCTCGAAGATCAGTTGCTCCGGCGCCACCCGGTACTGCGCCAGCAGCGCGCCGACCCGTGCCGGCAGACCGACGTCGAGCAGGTCCTCGGTGGATATGTTCAGCGACAGCTGCACCCAGACGCCGCGCCCGTCCCATTCCTGCAGCTGGCGCAGGGCCTCCTCGATGACCCAGGCGGTGAGCAGCTGGATGCTGCCGGTGCGCTCGGCCAGCGGGATGAATTCGCCGGGCGAGACCATGCCCAGCTGCGGGTGCTGCCAGCGCAGCAGGGCCTCGGCCTGGCGCACGCGACCCTCGCGGATGTCCAGCTTGGGCTGGTAGTGCAGCAGCAGTTGGCCCTGCGCGGCGGCGTGGCGCAGGTCGCGGATCAGGCGGATCTGCCGCTGCTGGGCGGCGTCGCGGCCCTGCTGGTAGAGCTGCAGGCGACCAGGTTGCTGGGCAGCGTCCTGCATGGCGATGCGCGCACGGCGCAGCAGGTCGTCCGGCGTGTCGCCGTCGGCCGGGTAGGCGGCGATGCCGATGCGGCAGTCCAGGGCGACGTCCTGCGTGCCGATGCGCAGCGGCTTGAGCAGCAGTTGATGCAGACGGTCGGCGCTGGCCACCGCGCTGTCGCCGTCGCACTGCTCCAGCAGCAGAAGGAACTCGTCGCCCAGCAGGCGTGCCAGACTGTCGCCGGGGCGCAGGGTCGCTTGCAGGCGCCGGGCCAGCTGCTGCAGGGCCAGGTCGCCGCCGCCCTGGCCGCAGCTCTCGTTGATCGCGGCGAAGTTGCCCACGCCCAGGTACAGCAGCGCGGTGGGCCGCCCGGCGGTGATCGCGCTGCCCAGCCGCTCCAGCGCCAGGGTGCGATTGGGCAGACCGGTCAGCACGTCGTGCAGGGCGTTGTGCGCCAGTTGCCGCTCGCGCTCGGCGATGCCGCGCTGCATGTCGTTGACCGCCAGCGCCAGCAGGCCCAGCTCGTCGCTGCGAGCCAGGGCTACCGGCTGCTGGTAGTCGCCGCGGCCGATGCGCTGGGCAGTAGCGGCCAGTTCGCGCACCGGCCGCGACACGCTGCGTGCCAGCAACAGCGCGCCGACCAGCGAGGCGAGCATGGCCCCCAGGCTGATCAGCAGGATGCGCCGATCCAGCGGTGCGAACGCCGCCTCGGCCTCGCCGAGGGATTTGTGCAGCAGCGCCTCGACCCGGTAACCGGGGCCGCTGGCCAGCTGCAGGTGCTGGCCGAAGTAGTGCTCGACGCCGTCGTCGAGGCGCTGCGGCATCGCGCCGGCCACCTCCATCTGCGCCTCCAACAGGGCCTGGGCGCTGCCCGGCAAGGTGCTGATCCAGGTCGGCGCCGCGCCGTCGCGACTGGCCACCAGGCTCAGTTCCAGGTGGGTCAGCTCGCGCAGTTGCAGGGCGAATTCGTGGTCCACGGCAAAGCCCATCAGCACCCGGGCGATCGGCAGCGGCGCGCTCACCGTGGCATCTACCAGCAGGTAGATCTGCCTGCCGATGGGCAGCAGGAACAGCCGCGGGCCGTCGCGCCGCGGCAACTGCAGCTGGCCGTCGAGACGGGCCAGCGCCTTGGCATCGATGCCCGGGTCGGTACTCACCTGCAGGCTGCCGTCCAGCCCCAGCAGGAACACCGCGTCGGCGTTGATGCGCGCGCCCTGGTTGGCCAGTGCCGAGCGGATGGTCGGCGCATCGCCGCTGGCCACCGCCTCCTTGAAGCCGAAATCCGCCGCCAGTACCTGGGCGGCCTGCTGCAGCTGGTCACTGCGCAGCGCCAGCAGTTGCTCGAAAACGAGGCTGCCGACGTTCAACTGCTCCTGCGCCTGGGCGCGCACTGCGGCATCGGTGGCGGCCTTCACCGCGACATAGAGAGCGCCGATCACCACCAGCAAAAGCAGGATGAGGACGCCGGCGATACGCGCCTGGAAGCTACTGCGCAGCATCTTCGGCGGCTTTCCTGAAGGCCTCGCCGAACGCGCTCGGCGCCGGCGGCGCGGGTGACTCGGCAGGACCGCTGCTGGCCAGGACGAAACGCTGGCGCGGCGCCTGGGCGTCGAACTGCAGCTCGCCGGCGGCCTGCGGCAGCAGCTGCGGGTTGCCCGGGTGCCACAGGGTCACGGCGTAGCGCCCGGCCGGCAACTCGGCGATGGCCGCGCGGCCGTGCTCGTCGCTGACGGCGAACCAAGGGTCGTCGGTGACGTAGATATAGCCGAGCATCCAGTCGTGGATATTGCAGCCGAGCACCACCAGCCCGGGCTTGTCGAACAGCACCGGGTCGCTCGGCGTGCCCTGGTACAGGCGCAGCTCGAAACGCTTGGCCGGCGAGAAGGAATAGACCTGGTGGCGGATGTCGTCGCTGTTGGGGAAGGACACCGAGGTGCCGGTGCGCACCGCCAGCACATGGGGCTGGAACTGCTTGTTGCGCTGATCCATGCGCGCCGGCGGCGATGCCTGTGGCGCGTGCAGCGGGCCGCGCAGGCTGATCACCGCATCGGCCAGCGGCTGACCGGCGGCATCCACCAGCTCGGCCTGCAGCGCCGCGGCATGCGCCAGGCAGGGCAGGACCACGGCGGCGAACAGAACGAGGGGGAGCAGGCGGGAATTGCAACCAGTCATGCGCGTACCTTGGCCCGAGCCGAAGGCCGGACGTTCATAGGATTACATGCCGTCCTGGCAACCGAGTTTGGCGTACTGAGGTGATAGCCTAGCTGGCCGGCGGCAAACCGGCCAGCGGCAATTGGCCAGCAGCGGCGCTATTCTCGGCGCAGACGTTTCGGGGTCAGGCCCATATAGCGGCGCATGGCTGTGGTCAGCGCACTCTGGCTGGAGAAACCGCATTCCTCGGCGATACGCACCAGCGGCAGATTGCTCTCGCGCAGCATGCGCGCGGCGCGGTCGAGGCGAGTCTGAAGCAGGTACTGGTGTGGCGTGAGTCCAACGCTGTCCTTGAACTGGGCATGGAAGTGGCTGGGGCTCAGGCACATTTCGTGCGCCAGCTCGGCGACGCTGATACGCCGCGCCAGGTGCTCACCGATGTAATCGTCCAGGCGCTGCAGATCCAGCGCCCCTTGCGGCTGCCGGCGCTGTTCGCCAAACAGGCGCAGATGCAGGGCTCGGAGCAATACGCCGCCAAGAGAGCGTGCCAGAATCGAGTCGCTGCCGTAGCGCTCCAGCTCTGCGCCGGCATAGCTCAGCAGGTGCTGGAAATCGACATCGAGGGCGGGATAACGCGGTGTTTCGAACAGACGGTGGAGCAGCTCCAGGTCTTCGCTGGGGGTATCCTGTTCGTCCAGGTCGAGAATCAGCATGCGGTTGTCGCCCATGCCGGCGAACTGGTGGGCGGCATCGCCCGGCACCAGGCAGGCGCGCATACGGCAGACTTCCCCACCGCGGCCGCCGACTTCGAATTCGGCGCGGCCGACCAGGGACATCACCAATTGGTGATGATCATGGGCATGTTCATGGGCCTGTTCATCCAGGCGGATCACACGGGCTTGCAGCATCGCAAAAGACTGGCGGCACGAAACAAGGGTTGCACTTTACTCCTTTCCCAGGGAAAACGCCGCAACCACCCATCAGTGAAATGGTTGCACCTATAGCAACCAGCGCACCAAATCACAGCTCCGGACAGCCTCAGGCCCTATTACCGTGCACCCGATCAATCCCGCTGAACCGCATTACACAGCCTCCGGCAAATGGCAGGAGAGTTGCTTCGCTCCTTTCGACCGTCCCTGACAAGCGAACCCCGATGAGCGATGCCGCCCTCATTTTTCTGACCCTGCTGGTCGTGCTGCTCACACTGAGCTACTGGCTCACCCACCGCGCGGAAAATCGCCAGTTGAAAGCCAGCAAACAGGCGGACACCGAGATCGTGCAGCGCTGCCTCGACCTGCTTCAGGCCCTGCAGAAACATCGTGGGCTGGGCGCGCAGCAGGATGCCGCGAGCGTCACGCAGCGCAATGCGCAGGCGCAGCAGCTGGATCAGCTCTGGCTGAACTGGCCCGGCGCCAGCATGCAACTACCTCCCCTGCAGCAACACTGGCCGCAGTTGCGCCGCAAACCCGCTGACTTCGATGCCCACTGCCGACTGATCGAAACACTGCTGACGGTGATCGAACAACTCGAAGATCGCCTCTACCGTCAACATCACCCCAGAATTCGCGGGCTCGGCGAGGCCTGCCGCTCGCTCGAAGACCTTGCCAGGCTGCGCGGCCTGGCGGTACGCGCGGCCAATTACGAGCGCTGCCCGCCTGGGCTACAGATGCAACTGCGCTTTCTCTGCAACCGCATGCTAGATCAGGAACAGGACTCGCATCTGCTCGCGCTGATCGAGCGCCTGCAGAGTGACCTGATCGAGTCGGCACAGATTCGCCTGGCGCCCGGGGAGTGCTTCGCCCTGCTCACCCCACTGATCGAGCAGCGCCTGCAAGGCATTCGCCTGAGCCTCGACTGAAACGTTGAAAAAATCCTGCACTCGCCCCATGTAGCAACCAACGTACACGCAAAGGTGCTCCATGAACGATCAGGACAACACCCCCGAAGCTGTCGAAGTTCACGTCAAGGCCGATAGCACCGGCCTGGTACTGCCCGCACAGCAGTTGCCGGACAAGCTCTACATCATCCCCATCCACAACCGCCCGTTCTTTCCGGCGCAGGTGCTGCCGGTCATGGTCAACCAGCAGCCCTGGGGCCGCACGCTGACGCGCGTCGGCAATACCGAGCATAAATGCCTGGCGGTATTCTTCGTCGACACCCCGCCAGACGAACATGGCGAGTTCGACCTCGATACCCTGCCAGAGCACGGCACACTGGTGCGTGTACATCACGTCAGCGAGGAAGGCGGCAAACTGCAGTTCGTCGCCCAGGGACTGACCCGCGTGCGTATTCGCGGCTGGCTCAGCCGCCGCGGTCCGTACCTGGCCGAAGTGGAATATCCACAGCCACCGAACGATCCGCGTGACGAGGTCAAGGCCTACGGCATGGCGCTTATCAATGCGATCAAGGAGCTGCTGCCGCTCAACCCGCTATACAGCGAGGAGCTGAAGAATTACCTCAATCGCTTCAGCCCCAACGACCCGTCGCCACTCACCGATTTCGCCGCCGCCCTGACCACCGCCTCCGGCCAGGAGCTGCAGGAAGTGCTGGATACCGTGCCCATGCTCAAGCGCATGGAAAAGGTGCTGCCGCTGCTGCGCAAGGAAGTGGAGGTCGGCCGCCTGCAGAAAGAGCTGTCGGCGGAGGTCAACAAGCAGATCGGAGAACGCCAGCGTGAATTCTTCCTCAAGGAGCAGCTCAAGCTGATCCAGCAGGAGCTCGGTATCAGCAAGGACGACAAGAGCGCCGACCGTGAGGAATTTCTCGCCCGCCTCGAAGGCAAGACCCTGCCTGCACCGGCGCAGAAGCGCATCGACGAGGAGCTGAACAAGCTGTCGATCCTGGAAACCGGCTCGCCAGAATACGCCGTCACGCGCAATTACCTGGACTGGGCAACCGCCCTGCCCTGGGGCATTCACGGCCAGGACAAGCTCGACCTGGGCCGCGCGCGCAAGGTGCTGGACAAGCACCACGCCGGCATGGACGACATCAAGCAGCGCATCACCGAGTTCTTGGCCGTCGGCGCCTTCAAGGGTGAGATCGCCGGCTCCATCGTGCTGCTGGTCGGCCCGCCCGGCGTGGGCAAGACCAGCATCGGCAAGTCCATCGCCGAATCCCTCGGCCGACCGTTCTATCGTTTCTCGGTCGGTGGTATGCGTGACGAAGCGGAGATCAAGGGCCATCGCCGCACCTACATCGGCGCCATGCCCGGCAAGCTGGTGCAGGCACTGAAGGAAGCCGAGGTGATGAACCCGGTGATCATGCTCGACGAGATCGACAAGATGGGCACCAGCTACCAGGGCGACCCCGCCTCGGCGCTGCTGGAAACGCTGGACCCGGAGCAGAACGTCGAATTCCTCGACCACTACCTGGACCTGCGCCTGGACCTGTCCAAGGTGCTGTTCGTCTGCACCGCCAATACCCTCGATTCCATCCCCGGGCCGCTGCTCGACCGCATGGAGGTAATCCGCCTGTCCGGCTACATCACCGAGGAAAAACTGGCCATCGCCAAGCGCCACCTGTGGCCCAAGCAGTTGGAGAAAGCTGGCGTGCCGAAAGCGCGCCTGTCCATCAGCGATGCGGCGCTGCGCACGGTGATCGAGGGCTATGCCCGTGAGGCCGGCGTACGCCAGTTGGAGAAACAGCTGGGCAAGCTGGTGCGCAAATCGGTGGTCAAGCTGCTGGAGAATCCCGAAGCGAAGATCCGCATTGGCGCCAAGGATCTCGAGGAAGCCCTCGGCATGCCGGTGTTCCGCAACGAGCGGGTGCTGGCCGGCACCGGGGTGATCACCGGTCTGGCCTGGACCAGCATGGGCGGCGCTACCCTGCCGATCGAGGCGACGCGCATCCATACGCTCAATCGCGGCTTCAAGCTTACCGGCCAGCTAGGTGACGTTATGAAGGAGTCGGCGGAGATCGCCTACAGCTACGTCAGCTCGCATCTGAAACAGTTCGGTGGTGACCCGACCTTCTTCGACCAGGCCTTCGTCCACCTGCACGTACCGGAAGGCGCCACGCCCAAAGACGGCCCCAGCGCCGGCATCACCATGGCCAGCGCCCTGCTCTCCCTGGCGCGCAACCAGGCGCCGAAGAAGGGCGTGGCCATGACCGGCGAGCTGACCCTGACCGGCCAGGTGCTGCCCATCGGCGGCGTACGCGAGAAGGTGATCGCGGCGCGGCGGCAGAAGATCTTCGAACTGATCCTGCCGGAGGCCAACCGCGGCAGTTACGAGGAGTTGCCGGACTACCTCAAGGAAGGCCTGACCGTGCACTTCGCCAAGCGCTACGGCGATGTGGCGAAAGTGCTGTTCGACTAAAGAGGCGTATGTAGGAGCAAGCTCTGCTGGCGAAGCTTTTCAGGCCCGCCGACATTCGCGAGCAGAGCTCGCTCCTACAGCAAACCGCGCACCTCTACGGTCGCCACCGACAGGTCTATGCCGCTATGCTGGGCCAGGTTTCGTCGACTGGAGTTCGTCATGCATGCCACCTTGCGCCTGCTCACCCTGCCCGCCCTGGCCCTGCTTACGGCCTGCGCCCATCAATCCGGCACGCTGGAATTGAAGAAGGACCGGCAGTGCCCGCTGACGCTGAACAAGGGCCAGCAACTGATTCTCAGCCTGCCCAGCAACCCCACCACCGGCTTTCGCTGGGAAGTCCGTGATGGCGCGGCGAACGTGCTGCAAAGCCTCGGCCCCGAGGTATACAGCAATCCCGAAGACGCCGGACTGGTGGGCGCTGGCGGTATTTCCACCTGGCGCTTCACCGCGCGCGAGCCAGGCGAAGGTCGCCTGCTGCTGACCTACCAGCAACCGTGGGAGCAGAACGTGCCACCGGCAGAAACCTTCGAGTGCGAACTGCGGGTGAAGTGACGAAGGCTGATTCTGTGGGAGGGGCTTTAGCCGCGACGACTCGAAATCAGTCGCCGCTGAAGCGCCTCCCGTAGGGCGTGTGCAACCCGCCACCTATTCATGGCGGGTTGCACCCGCCCTACAGGCTTAGACGAGGAGCGGCTTCAGCCGCGAATGCCAAGCTCAGCTCTTGAGCCGGTAACCGGTCTTGAAGATCCAGCCCACCAGCAGGATGCACAGCGCCAGGAAACCCAGCACCATGGCCAGGCTGACGCCGACGTTGACGTCCGACACGCCGTAGAAGCTCCAGCGGAAGGCGCTGATCAGGTACACCACCGGGTTGAACAAGGTCACCGTCTGCCAGGCTGGCGGCAGCATGCTGATGGAGTAGAAGGCGCCGCCGAGGAAGGTCAGCGGCGTGACGATCAGCGCCGGAACGATCTGCAGCTTCTCCCAGCCATCGGCCCATACGCCGATGATGAAACCGAACAGGCTGAAGGTCAGCGCGGTCAGCACCAGGAACGCCGCCATCCAGATGGGATGCTGAATCTCGAAATCGACGAACAGCCTGGCGGTGAGCAGGATAATCAGGCCGAGGATCACCGACTTGGTCGCCGCCGCGCCGACATAGCCGATCAGAATCTCCAGATAGGACACTGGTGCCGACAGCAGCTCGTAGATGCTCCCCGAGTACTTGGGCATGTAGATGCCGAATGAGGCGTTGGAAATGCTCTCGGTCAGCAGTGCCAGCATGATCAGACCCGGAATGATGAAGGCGCCGTAACTGACGCCCTGCACCTGGGTCATGCTCGAACCGATGGCCGAGCCGAACACCACGAAATACAGCGAGGTGCTGATCACCGGCGTGGCGATGCTCTGCAGCAGGGTGCGCCAGGTGCGCGCCAGCTCGAACAGGTAGATGGCCTTGATGGCGTACAGGTTCATGCGCAAATCTCCATTTCAGGGCGCTGAGAGGCGTAGCGAGCGAAGGTCAGGCAAGGCGAAGTCAGGCGAGGCCGCGGAGTGTACGCGTTGTACATGAGCAGGCCGAGCCTGACTTCAACGCAGCCTGGGCGAGCGCAGTAGCGTCTCATCGGCCTGAGACCAGTGACACGAAAATCTCCTCCAGCGAACTCTGGCTCGACTGCAGATCCTTGAAGTCGATGCCGTGCTGAGCCAGGTCGCGCAGCAGTTCGGCGATGCCAGTGTTCTCGTGCTGGGCATCGAAAGTGAACACCAGGGCATGGCCCTGATCGGCCAGTTCCAGGCCGTAGCGCGACAGCTCGGCCGGCACGCAGGACAGCGGCTGCTGCAGGTGCAGGGTCAGCTGCTTCTTGCCCAGCTTGTGCATCAGTACCTGCTTGTCTTCCACCAGAATGATCCGGCCTTTGCTGATCACCCCGATACGGTCGGCCATCTCCTCGGCCTCCTCGATGTAGTGGGTGGTCAGAATGATGGTCACGCCACGCTCGCGCAGGCGCCTGACCATGTTCCACATGTCGCGGCGCAGTTCCACGTCGACGCCAGCGGTAGGCTCGTCAAGGAAGAGAATCTGCGGCTCGTGGGAGAGCGCCTTGGCGATCATCACCCGGCGCTTCATGCCGCCGGACAGCTCCATGATCTTGGCGTTACGTTTGTCCCACAGCGACAGGTCCTTGAGCAGTTGCTCCAGGTAGGCCGGGTCGGGCTTCTTGCCGAACAGGCCACGACTGAACTTGACCGTCGCCCAGACGGTTTCGAACACATCGCTGACCAGTTCCTGTGGTACCAGGCCGATCTGCGAGCGGGCAGCACGGTAGTCACGGACGATGTCCTTGCCACCGACCAGCACCCTGCCCTCACCCGGATTGACGATGCCGCAGATGATGCTGATCAGGGTGGTCTTGCCGGCGCCGTTGGGGCCGAGCAAGGCGAATATCTCGCCCTGGCGAATGTCCAGGTCGATGCCTTGCAGGGCCGGATGCCCGGACGCATAGATCTTGTTCAGTTGCGAAATGGAGATGACCGACTGCACGGTGAGAGTCCTTGCCTGCGGAAAACATCACAGTTTACAGGGCATGAGGCACCGACATCAGCGCATAGGAGAAAAAACGGCGCACTTGTGGTGCGCCGGGGATGCTGCAGGTGAGGTAAGAAGCGATCACGGCGCTTGTGACGTCGTGACGATAGGCCAGGCTGCAGATGCCGCCCGGCGTATTCAGCGGCCTTTCATGAAGGCACGCGAAGCCGTAGGGCGGGTGAAACCCGCCGCCTTGATTGGCGGGTTGCACCCGCCCTACAACGGAGTCAATAACCTGCCGGTGGCGATGAAGGCGCGCAGGTTGTCCAGCACCAGATCGGCCATCTGCTGGCGCGTCTCGACACTGGCACTACCGACGTGCGGCAGCAGCACCACGTTGTCCAGTTCACGCAACGCCGCCGGTACCTGGGGTTCGCGCTCGAAAACATCCAGCCCGGCACCACCGATTACCTTCTGCTGCAGTGCAGCGATCAGCGCCGCTTCATCGACCACCGAACCGCGCGCCACATTGATCAGAAAACCATCTGGGCCCAGCGCTTCGAGCACCTCGGCGTTGATCAGATGATGGGTGGCCTTGCCGCCCGGGCAGGTCAGCACCAGGAAATCCGCCCAGCGCGCCAGCGCCAGCAGATCCGGCTCATGCTGGTAAGGGCTGCCCTCGACCGGCCGGCGATTATGGTAACGCACCGGCATGGAAAACCCCGAAGCCCGCAGTGCCACCGCCTCGCCGATGCGGCCGAGACCGACGATACCCAGGCGCTTGCCGCTGACCCGTCGCGCCAGCGGGAAACCCGTGGTGCGGTTCCAGGCGCCGCTGCGCACGAAGCGATCCGCCTCGGACAGGCGCCGCGCGCTGTCGATCATCAGGCCCATTGCCAGGTCGGCCACGCAGTCGTTGAGCACGTCCGGCGTGGTGCTGAGCACGATGCCGCGATCCCGCAGCAGCTCCAGCGGATAGGGATCGTAGCCGACACCGAAACTGCAGATGGCGCGCAGATTCGGCAGCAGCGCCAGCTGCTCAGCCGTGCAGCCGAAGCGTGCCGAGGACACCATGTAGATGAACTGCTCGCCCTGCTCACGCAGGAACGTCAGCGGCTCGGCCTGTTGCCACAGCGCACTGACCTCGTATTGCTCAGCCAGCTCGCGGTTGAAACGCTCGCTCAGCGGGCCGATCTGCAGCACCTTGGGTTTGCTCATGGTTCCTCCTGTCTCCACTGTAAGACTCACAGTAATTTGCCCGGATTCATCAACCCGGCCGGATCCAGCACCTGCTTGACGCGGGCCATCAACTCCAGTTCCAACGGCGCCTTGTAGTGCTGCGCGGCCAAACGCTTGGACTGGCCCAGGCCATGTTCGGCGCTGATGCTACCGGCATAGTGCAAGGTCTGGTCGTAGATCACGTGCATGATCGCTTCGGCCTGCGCCTTGAACGCGGCATCCTCGGCGCCGATGGGCTTGCTGATGTTGTAGTGCAGGTTGCCGTCGCCGACGTGCCCGTAGGCCACGATGCGCACACCGGGAAACGCCTGCTGCAACGCGGCATCGGTACGCGCGATGAAGTCGGGAATACGGCTGACCGGCACACTGATGTCGTGCTTGAGGCTCGGCCCCTCATGATTCTGCGCCTCCGAGATGCCCTCGCGCAGCGCCCACAAGGCGCGCACCTGGGCGTCGCTGGCGGCGACCATGGCATCCAGCGCCACGCCCTGCTCGAAGGCGGTGCCGAGGCCCTGCTCGAGCAGTTCGTTCAAGGGCGCGTTGGGCTGGGTGTCACTCAGCTCGATCAGTACGTACCAGGGGTGCGCGTCGGCGAAGGGATCGCTGACGCCGGTGACATGACGCAGGACGAACTCGACGCTCTGTCGCGACATCAGCTCGAAGCCGGTCAGGCGGTCGCCGCACAGGCTGCGCATCTGCCCGATCAACTCGATGGCTGCCTGCGGGCTGGGCAGCGCCACCCAGGCGGTGGTCAGGCTGCGCACGGCAGGGAACAACTTGAGCACGGCGGCGGTGATGATGCCCAAGGTGCCCTCACTGCCGATGAACAGGTGCTTGAGATCGTAGCCGGTATTGTCCTTGCGCAGCCCGCGCAGGCCATCCCAGATGCGCCCATCAGGCAACACCACTTCCAACCCCAGGGCCAGGTCGCGCATGTTGCCGTAGCGCAGCACCGCAGTGCCACCGGCATTGGTCGCCAGGTTACCACCAACCGTGCAACTGCCTTCGGCGCCCAGCGACAGCGGGAACAGCCGGCCGACCTCGGCGGCGGCCTCCTGCAACTGCTGCAGGATCACCCCCGCTTCGACGGTGATGGTTTCATTGCCCACGTCCACTGCACGGATGCGCTTCATACGTGTCAGCGACAGCACGATCTGCGCTCCGCTGTCGTCCGGGATCGAGCCGCCGCACAGGCCGGTATTGCCACCTTGTGGAACCAGGGCAACGCCGGCCTGCGCGCACAGACGCACCACCGCAGCAACCTCCTCGGTCGAAGCCGGACGCAGCACTGCGGCCGCCTGACCACGGTAGGCGCCGCGCCAGTCGCTCAGGTAGCTCTGCATGCGCTCGGCGTCAGTGATCAGGCCAGCCTCGCCGACCACCTCGCGCAGCGCCTGGAGCAGATCATCGGACAGGCCACTCATCTCAGGTCACCGGCGCCGGGTTGAACAGCACCAGATCGTTGTGCAGGCGCAGGTGCTCGGCGCAGGTCTGCTTGCGACCGCTGGCCACGTCCAGGTAGAGTTGGAAGATGTGCCAGCCCATTTCTTCCAGCGTCATGCGCCCGGAGACGATCTGCCCGGCGTCGACGTCGATCAGATCCGGCCAACGTTCGGCCAATTGAGTGCGTGTGGCCACCTTGATTACCGGCACCATGGACAGGCCATAGGGCGTGCCACGACCGGTGGTGAAGATGTGCAGGTTCATGCCCGCCGCCAATTGCAGGGTGCCGCAGATGAAGTCGCTGGCTGGCGTGGCGCAGAACCACAGGCCCTTGCCACGAATGCGCTCGCCCGGCGCAACGACGCCGGCAATCGGGCTGTTGCCGGACTTGGCAATGGAGCCCATGGCCTTCTCGACGATGTTGTTCAGCCCGCCCTTCTTGTTACCCGGCGTGGTGTTGGCGCTGCGGTCGGCCATGCCGCGCTGCAGGTAGCGGTCGTACCAGTCCATCTCGCGGATCAGCGCATCGGCTACCTCGACGCTGGCGGCACGCGGCGTCAGCAGGTGGATACCATCACGCACTTCGGTGTTCTCGGAGAACATCACGGTGGCGCCGGCACGCACCAGCAGGTCGGCGGCCACACCCAGGGCGGGGTTGGCGGTGATACCGGAGAAGGCATCGCTGCCGCCGCACTGCATGCCGACCACCAGTTCGGAAGCCGGCACCGTCTCACGGCGACGCTGGTCGAGCACCTTCAGGCGATCCTCGATCATGCCCATGATCTGCTCGACCATGCCGGTGAACCCGGTGCCGGAATCCTGCAGGCGGAACAGCCAGTCTTCCTCGTCCATGCCGTTGGTGAGCTGGTCGCCATCCATCAACTGGTTGGCTTGCAGCTTCTCGCAGCCGAGACTGATCACCAGCGCCTGGCCGCCCAGGTTGGGGTTGCGACTGATGTTGTACAGGGTACGGATCGGCACCACCGCGTCCGGCGCGTTGATCGCTACGCCGCAGCCGTAGCTGTGCGACAGCGCCACCACGTCGTCGACGTTGGGGTATTTGGGCAGGATTTCCTTGCGCACGCGCTCGACCACGTGATCGAGCACGCCGACCACGCACTGCACCGTGGTGGTCACGCCGAGGATATTGCGCGTACCGACGCTGCCGTCCGGGTTGCGGAAGCCTTCGAAGCTGTAGCCTTCCAGCGGCTCGCCGGGTGCGGTCTTGATGGTCGCCTTGGGCAGGTTGTCCAGAACCGGCGGCTCAGGCATGCGCAGCACCTGCTCGGTGACCCAGCTGCCGGCGGCGATGGATTTGAGCGCATAGCCGATCACTTCGCCATAACGCACCACCTCGCCGCCCTCGGCGATATCCACCAGCGCCACCTTGTGGCTCTGCGGGATGCCTTCGATAGCCGTCAGGCCATCATCGAACTGGCCGCCAGCGGCGACACCCTGGTCATTGACCACCACGCCGACGTTGTCGGTCGGGTGCAGGCGGATGTAACGAGGCGAATCCTGATGGGGAATCAACTGCATGACACGTGCTCCTGTTGTGCGTTCAGGATGTCGAGCCAGACGTGGCGTCCAGCTCGACCCTGTGAATTTGGCCGACGATCAGGCCGAAGCTGACGACCGCCAGCAGGGCATTGAGGCCGACATAGACCAATGCCCCATCGAAAGAACCGGTATGACTGACCAGGTAGCCAATGACGATTGGCGTGGTGATCGCTGCCAGGTTGCCGAAGGTGTTGAACAGCCCGCCGGACAAGCCAAGGATCTGCCGTGGCGAGGTGTCGGCCACCAGCGTCCAGCCCAGCGAGCCGAGGCCCTTGCCGAAGAAGGCCAGGGCCATCAGCGCCACCACGGCCGTGTCGCTCTCGACATAGATGCACAGCACAACGGCGCTCGACAGCAACAGACCGAGCACCATCGGCAGCTTGCGCGCCAGGGTCAGAGAGTGGCCGCGGCGCACCATGCCGTCGGACAGCAGCCCGCCGAGCACACCACCGACGCAACCGCTGATAGCCGGCAGCGCCGCTGCGAAACCGGCGCCAAGGATGCTCATGCCACGCGCCTGCACCAAGTACACGGGAAACCAGGTAAGAAAGAAGTAGGTAATGGCGTTGTTGCAATACTGGCCAAGGTAGATGCCAATCATCGTGCGCTGGCGCAGCAATAAACCCAGATAGCGCCACTGCGAGCCGCCAATACCGCCACGCTGCCCTTCCAGATCGATCAGCGCCCCGCCTCGCTCCAGGTGTGCCAGCTCGGCTGATTCGATACGCGGGTGCTGACGCGGGCCGTGCAGCTGTTTGAGCCACACAAACGACAGCGCCAGACCCAGGCAACCAAGCACGACGAACACCGCTTGCCAACCCATCGCCTGCACCACCCAGCCCATCAGCGGAGCGAACAGCGCGGTGGCGGCATACTGCGCCGAACTGGAAATGGCCGTGGCAGTAGCGCGCTCGGCAGTGGGAAACCAGGAAGCGATGATCCGCGCGTTGCCGGGAAAACACGGTGCACTGGCAAAACCCACCAGCAGCCGCAGCAGGAACATCGAGGTCACCGCCCAGGTGGTCGGCAGCCAGCCGACGAAACCCTGCAGCAGGGTCAGCGCCGACCAGATAAACAGCGCCAGGGTATACACCGGCTTGGTGCCGAAGCGATCGAACAGCCAGCCACCGGGAATCTGCCCGATCACGTAGGCCCAGCCGAATGCAGAGAAGATGTAGCCGAGCGTCACCGCGTCGATGCCCAGACCGGCCTGCATCGCCGAACCGGCGACGGAGAGACTGGAGCGATCGGCGAAGGTGATGGTGGTGACCAGAAACAGCATCAGCAGAATGCTGTAGCGCACACGACCCGGTTTGGCATCTGGCATCGGCAAGGCTCGTGAGACAGAAGGAAAGGCTGAGCCCGTAGGCCGCGGCGAACACCCCGTAGGATGGGCCGGCCGGCGTTCCGCTGCAGCCACGGTCATCACCCCGTAGGGTGGGCTTCAGCCCACCGGTTGTAGTCAAGGTGGGCTAAAGCCCACCCTACGGGACCGCAAGATCACGGAACGGCGTCAGGCCAGGCTCAACGCACCAGGCAGGGCTTCTTGTTATTGAAGGTCCAGCCCGGAATCAGGTACTGCATAGCCACCGCGTCGTCGCGCGCGCCCAGGCCCTTGGCCTGGTACAGCTCGTGCGCCTTGGCCAGCGCATCCCAATCCAGCTCCACACCAAGGCCCGGCGTTTTCGGCACCTGCACCAGACCACCTTCGATGCGCAACGGGTTACGCGTCAGGTACTGGCCGTCCTGCCAGATCCAGTGGGTATCGATGGCGGTCACGCGCCCCGGCGCCGCAGCGGCGACGTGGGTGAACATGGCCAGGGAGATGTCGAAGTGGTTGTTCGAATGCGAGCCCCAGGTCAGGCCCCAGTCGTTGCACATCTGCGCCACACGCACGGAGCCGGCCATGGTCCAGAAATGCGGGTCGGCCAGCGGGATATCCACCGATTGCAGGGAGATGGTGTGGCCCATCTGCCGCCAGTCGGTTGCGATCATGTTGGTCGCGGTGGGCAGACCGGTGGCACGGCGGAACTCGGCCATCACTTCACGACCGGAGTAGCCGTTCTCGGCGCCGCAGGGGTCTTCGGCATAGGCCAGCACGCCATGCAGGTCGCGGCACAAGGCGATGGCCTGGTCCAGCGACCAGCCGCCATTGGGGTCGAGCGTCACACGAGCGTTCGGGAAGCGCGCGGCCAGGGCACGAATCGCCTCGACTTCGGCCTCGCCATGCAGCACACCGCCCTTGAGCTTGAAGTCATTGAAGCCGTAGCGCGCATGCGCGGCCTCGGCCTGGCGGACGATGGTTTCCGGAGTCAGCGCAGTCTGGTTGCGCACACGCTCCCAGGTGTCATCGGCATCGCGCTCATCGCGGTAGCCGAGATCGGTCTTGTCCTTGTCACCGACGAAGAACAGATAACCGAGCATTTCCACCGCATCGCGCTGCTGGCCTTCGCCAAGCAGTGCAGCCACCGGCACACCGAGGTGCTGGCCGAGCAGGTCGAGCAACGCCGACTCCAACGCGGTGACGGCATGGATGGTGATACGCAGGTCGAAGGTCTGCAGGCCGCGACCGCCGGAATCGCGATCAGCGAAAGCGTGGCGTACCTGATTGAGCAATGCGTTGTAGTTGCCGACCGGCTGGCCGACAAGGATCGAGCGAGCGTCTTCGAGGGTCTTGCGAATGCCCTCGCCGCCGGGGACTTCGCCGACACCGACATGGCCGGCGCTGTCCTTGAGAATGAGGATGTTGCGGGTGAAATACGGGCCGTGGGCTCCGCTCAGGTTGAGCAGCATGCTGTCTTGACCGGCGACCGGTACGACTTGCAGCTCGGTGATCAGCGGAGTGCCGACAGCGGCAGGAATCTGTGAAGTCATGAGCGTTACCCTGTTGTTCTTATGCGGGTTCGACAATGGTTCAACGCGGTCGCGCCCGGCCTGCCGGAGCGCGACTGGGCCGCTCGCCGAAGCGAGCGGCCACCTGCGGTGTTACTGCGCGCCTTGCGCTTCGATCAGCTTGGCCAGGGCTTCGTACTCGTCCGGCAGCAGATCGGTCAGTGGCGCACGTACCGGGCCGGCATCGTAACCGACGATCTTGGCACCGGCCTTGACGATGCTCACGGCATAACCGGCCTTGCGGTTGCGGATGTCCAGGTACGGCAGGAAGAAATCGTCGATCAGTTTGCCAACGGTGGCGTGATCTTCCGCGGCGATGGCGCGGTAAAAGGCCATGGCGGTTTTCGGGATGAAGTTGAACACGGCTGAGGAGTAGACCGGTACACCCAGGGCCTTGTAGGCCGCAGCGTAGACTTCAGCGGTCGGCAAGCCGCCGAGGTAGGTCAGGCGCTCGCCCAGGCGGCGACGGATCGACACCATCAGCTCGATGTCGCCCAGGCCGTCCTTGTAGCCGATCAGGTTCGGGCAACGCTCGGCCAGTTGCTCCAGCAGAGTGGCATTGAGGCGGCAGACGTTACGGTTGTAGATCACCACGCCGATCTTCACCGACTTGCACACCTGCTCGACATGAGCGGCGACGCCGTCCTGAGAGGCTTCGGTCAGGTAGTGCGGCAGCAGCAGCAGGCCCTTGGCACCCAGGCGCTCGGCTTCCTGCGCCATCTGGATGGCCACGCGGGTCGGGCCGCCGACGCCAGCCAGGATAGGTACGGACTTCTCGCAGGTATCTACGGCCGTCTTGATCACGGCGCTGTATTCGTCCGGCGCCAGGGAGAAGAACTCGCCAGTACCGCCGGCAGCGAACAGAGCGGAAGCACCGTAAGGCGCCAGCCACTCGAGGCGGCGTACGTAGCCAGCCTGGTTGAAATCACCGGCGGCATCGAAGTCGGTCACCGGGAAAGACAGCAGACCAGAGGAGAGGATGGACTTAAGTTCTTGTGGATTCATTATGCGAACACCCTAGTAAAGCGAGTTGTGAGGAATAGCGTCAGCCGCAGCTGTAGAGATACGTTATCGTACAACAACAAAAAAAACACCAGTTTTTATATCGTCCGTTCGTCGAAGATTTACCCGCCCTCGCCCGCCTCGCCGGAAAACCGCAACACAAGCACAAAGCTCAGACTAGAGCAGGCTCCATGATCACGCCAGAAGAAATGGCAGCGCAATCATCATTAGCCATGAGCAGCGTTGACAGGTCAGGAACAGGCTGGTACTAATTTCACCAAGTCATACGACAACCTATGACATTCCAATAAAAACAAACGAGGCCAGGTCATGTCACAGACCTTCACTGCCGCTACCTGCTGCCAACGTGCGCATCGCCACATCGATGTGCGCACTCGCCAGAACAGCACAGCCTGCACTGGCTTCGTTGCCATCTTTGCTCACGCTCTCATCCATTGCAGCGCGGATCGCCTGATGATCCCGGTGCACGACTGAACCGTACCTTCGCCATTGCGGCCGAGGGCCGCACCAAGTCTGGAGCCCCTGCCAAGATGTACGAAGCCTCCCGCAACAGCACACCTCAGATAGTCGAGATGCAGGTCATCCCGGTTGCCGGCCATGACAGCATGTTGCTCAACCTGTGTGGCGCCCACGCCCCCTACTTCACCCGCAATCTGGTGCTGCTCAAGGACAATGCCGGGCGCATCGGCTGTGGCGAGGTTCCCGGTGGCGAAGGCATCCGCCAGGTACTGGAACGCTGCCGCGAGCTGGTGATCGGCCAACCGGTCGGCCGCTACAACCGCGTGCTCAATAGCCTGCGCCAGGCCATCGCCGGGCCGGCCAAAGGGCCTCAGACCACCCAGCATCAGGTCACATCCGAATCCGAAGCACGCGTGCTCAAGCAGCCCCACGAGATCAACCTGCGCCTGGACAACGTGATCACCGCGGTCGAGGCTGCCCTGCTCGATCTGCTCGGCCAGCACCTCGACGTGCCAGTGGCCGAACTGCTCGGTAGCGGCCAGCAACGCGATCATGTGCCGATGCTCGCCTACCTCTTCTATATAGGTGAGCGCCAGCGCACCGACCTGCCTTACCTCGCCGGCAAAGGTTCGGCGGACGACTGGTATCACCTGCGCCATCAGGCCGCGATGACACCGCAGGCCATCGCCCGCCTGGCCGAGGCCGCCCATGCACGCTACGGCTTCAGCGACTTCAAGCTCAAGGGCGGCGTGATGCATGGCGCCGAGGAGATGGACGCGATCCGCGCGATCAAGGCGCGCTTCCCCGATGCACGCGTCACCCTCGACCCCAACGGCGCCTGGTCGCTGGATGAAGCCATCGCCCTGTGCCAGGGCCAGAACCATGTGCTGGCCTACGCCGAAGACCCTTGTGGCCCGGAGAACGGCTATTCCGGCCGCGAGATCATGGCCGAGTTCAAGCGTGCCACCGGCATTCCTACCGCCACCAACATGGTCGCCACCGACTGGCGGCAAATGGGTCACTCGCTGCGCCTCGAGGCGGTGGACATTCCACTGGCCGACCCGCACTTCTGGACCATGCAGGGCGCCGTACGTCTCGGTCAGGTGTGCGAGGAATTCGGCCTGACCTGGGGCTCGCATTCGAACAACCATTTCGACATTTCCCTGGCCATGTTCACCCATGCCGCCGCGGCCGTACCAGGCCGCGTCACCGCCATCGACACCCACTGGATCTGGCAGGAAGGCGAAGAGCGCCTGACTCGCGAGCCGCTGCAGATCATCGGCGGCCAGGTAGAGGTCCCCAACAAGCCCGGCCTCGGCATCGAGCCGGACATGCAGCGGATCATGGCCGCTCACGAGCTTTACAAGAAGGTGGCCAACGGCGCGCGTGACGACGCCATGGCCATGCAGTACCTGGTTCCGGGTTGGCAGTACGACCCGAAACGTCCCAGCCTCGGCCGCGACTGACTCACGCGGCTTTTATCCAACCCCGGAGTATTCCAATGAAAAAAACATTCCGCGCCTCCCTCCTTTCTGCCCTGGTCGGCATGGGTGCCCTGGCCACTCATTCCGCCACCTTCGCCGATGAGGTCAAATGGCCGACTCGTCCGGTGCAGGTCGTGGTGATCGCCAACCCCGGCGGCGACACCGATTTCAACGCCCGCATGATGGCCAAGTACTTCAACGAGATCACCGGCAAGACTATGGTGGTGACCAACGTCGCTGGCGGCGGTGGCACCCTGGCGGCCGAACAGGTCAAGGGCGCGGCGGCGGATGGCAACACCATCCTATTCACCCATCCGGGCCAGTTGATCGTCAACGAAGTGGCTGGTCTGACCGAAGATAGCTACGAGACCTTCGATGTCGCCTGCATCGCTGGCGTCGACAAGAGCACCGTATTCGTCGCTTCCAAGCAGTCCGGCGTGACCAGCATGCAGGACCTGGTGGACAAGTCGAAAGCCAATCCCGGCAGCATCACCTACGGCACCGAGATGGGCAGCTTCTCGCACATCCAGGGCCTGATGCTGGAGAAACTCACCGGCGCCAAACTGAAGATGGTTGACGGTGGCACCGTATCCGACCGCGTGGTCGGCATGCTCGGCGGTCGTCTGGACATGGGCGCCATCACCTATGGTTCCGTACAGGACTATGTGCAGGGCGGGCAAATGGTCGCCCTGGGCCAGCCCAACGACGAACGCAACACCATGCTCGGCGAGGTCCCGACCCTCAAGGAGCAAGGCCTCGACATCACCATGGACAAGCCCTACGTAGTGGCCTTCCCGAAAGGCACCGACCCGGCGATCGTGAAGAAGATGTCTGACATCATGCAGCAGATCACTGAGAAACCTGCTTACGCCGAAGACCTGAAGAAATTCAAGCAACCGGTCGCGTTCTACGGCACCGAAGAGGCCAAGCAGGTTCTGGCCAAGACCCGCGAAGACTTCATGCAGTTCAAGGATGAGCTGCGTAAGGCCAAGTAAGCCATAACGCAGCGCCGGCCCAAGCGATTCGGGCCGGCGCTGCGCCTCAGAACATCGAGGTACACGATGAACACCCTGAACAAGAAAGAACTGATCATCGGCATTGCCATGCTCGGCGCCAGCCTTACCTACCTGGTTCTGGCACAACAGCTACCTGGGCATGACGGTGTCGATGCGGCCACGGTGCCGAAACTGCTGGCCGGATTTCTGTCTCTGCTTGGCCTGATGCAACTGGTCAGCGCCTTTGCCAAACCCAAGGTTGCCGCCGAACCCGCAAGTCCGGTGCCGACAGAAGCTGAAGAGCGACCGGCTGAAGTCATAGAACCCAAGACCGTCCTCAAGACTCTCGGCCTGATCCTCGGCTACATGGCCCTGCTCGGCCCTGTGGGCTTCCCGATCATGACCGTGGTTTACCTCTATCTGCAGTTCCTCGTGCTGACGCCGGTAAACCAGAAAGCCAGACATCTGACCTATCTGCTGATCGCCGTTATCTGCTCTGCGCTCATTTTCCTGCTGTTCCGCGAGGCCTTCGACCTGTTGCTGCCCGCTGGCCTGCTGAACAACTACATCTGAGGATCGACCATGCTCGAATTACTGCAGCAAGGCTTCGGTGCCGTCTTTTCACTGAACATCATGATGCTGATGGCCGTCGGTGTGGCCATGGGCATCGTCTTCGGCGCGGTACCCGGCCTGTCCGCGACCATGGCTGTAGCACTGTGCCTGCCGCTGACCTTCACCATGGGCCCGCAGGCAGGGCTGTCGCTGTTGGTCGCACTGTTCATCGGTGCGACCTCGGGCGGGCTGATTTCAGCGATTCTGCTGAAGATTCCAGGAACGCCGTCATCAATCGCCACCGTGTTCGATGGTGGCCCGCTGATGGAACAGGGCCACGGCGTCAAGGCGCTGGGCGTCGGCATCGTGTTTTCCTTTCTGGGCACCATCTTCAGTATCGTCGCGTTGATGTTCATCGCCCCGCAGCTGGCCAAGGTGGCCCTGAGCTTCGGCCCGCATGAATACTTCGCCATCGCGGTGTTCTCCCTGACCCTGATCGCCACCCTGTCGGCCGGTTCCATGGTCAAGGGGCTGTTCGCCGGTGCGCTGGGTATCGCCGTGTCCACTGTCGGTATCGCCCCGGTCGAGGCAGTGCGCCGCTTTACCTTCGGCGTCAGTGAGCTCAACGGCGGTTTCTCGATGCTGGCAGTGATGATCGGCATGTTCGCCGTCGCCGAGATCATCAAACTCGCCGAAACCGGCCGCCATGCCGTGCAGGGCAAGGCCAAGTCGGTGAGCATGAAGAACATCAAGGGCTTCGGCTTCTCGCTCAAGGAATTCCGCGAGCAACTACCCAATGCCGGTCGCTCCGGCCTGATCGGCCTGGGCATCGGTATCCTGCCGGGCATCGGCGCCGGTACCTCGAACCTGGTGTCTTACATCATCGCCAAGAAGCGCGCGAAAGACGGGCACACTTACGGCAAGGGCAACATAGGCGGCGTGGTCGCCAGCGAGACGGCCAACAACGCCGGTATCGGCGGCGCCATGATGCCGCTGATGACCCTGGGCATTCCCGGCGACACCGTCACCGCGATCATGCTCGGCGGCTTCCTGATCCACGGCATCCAGCCCGGCCCGCTGCTGTTCATCAGCCAAGGTCCGCTGGTGTACACCATCTTCGCCGCGCTGATCGTCGCCACGGTGATGATGCTGTTCATGGAGTTCTACGGCCTGCGCCTGTTCATCAAGCTGCTCGACGTGCCCAAGCACATCCTGCTGCCGATCATTCTGGTGCTGTGCGTGGTCGGTGCCTTCGGTCTGTCCAGCCGCCTGTTCGACGTCTGGTCGATCCTGCTGTTCGGTCTGCTCGGATACGCCTTCGTCAAGGCCGGCATGCCAGCGGCGCCGTTCATCATCGGCTTCATCCTCGGGCCAATGGCGGAAACCAATCTGCGTCGCGGCCTGATGCTGTCGGACGGCAGCTTCGCCGAGTTCTTCACTAATCCGATTGCCGGTACCTTCCTCGGCTTGGCCCTGGCGTTCGTGCTTTGGCAGGTGTTCAGCGCGCTACGTCCCAAACCCAGCGCGATCAACGAGATCCTGCGTACCTGATACCCCGCAACTTGCCGCCCCCTCTGCTCAGGGGGCGGTTCTTTCCTGACTCCCACCTCTGTGCCTCTAGCAGGCTGTTGAAAAACTACCTGCGTTGCCATTGCTGCGTTAAAAACAGGCTCGTGCGCGAGCCCGATCAAAATGCTCATTTACAGCTCGTAAAGTCGACCGCGACTCCGACCGTTTTTCGCCTGTTTTTGTGGGGCCGCCATCGGTATTGCACTGGCTGCCTCGCCTACGTTTTTCAACGGCCTGCTAGCCCTCTACAGCGCCAGCTGCAGTGGCTTGAGCACGATAATGGACGCGCTCATTGATCCAGGTCTAATCTAATCAATCACTAGATTGATACCCGGAATGAATCAATGTTCGACCTGGCCCAACTGCGCTGCTTCACCACCCTGGCCGCCGAACTGAATTTCCGCCGCGCTGCCGAGCGCCTGAACATGACCCAGCCGCCGCTGAGCCGGCAGATCCAGTTGCTCGAACATCAGTTGGGCGTGACGCTGTTCACCCGCAGCACTCGCTCGGTTGCCTTGACGGCGGCTGGCCGTGCCTTCTTCGTCGAAGCCCAGGCGCTGCTCGATCAGGCCCACCGCGCCGCGCAAAGCGCCCGACTGGCGGCCATTGGCGAAAGTGGCTCACTCACTATCAGCTTCGTCGCCAGCGCGGTGTATGACGTGCTGCCGCGTGCGATCACCACTGCCAAGCGCGAACGCCCTGGGGTGGATATCGCCTTGCTGGAGATGAGCACCTTCGAACAGGTGCAGGCACTGCGTGCCCGGCGTGTGGACCTGGCCATCGTGCGCGCGCCCTTGCAGCAACCCGGACTGGTCAGCGAATGCCTGCTACGCGAACCCTTCGTGCTGGCCGCGCCCGCCGCGCATCCGCTGGCGCAGCACGAAAGGCCGACCCTGGAAATGCTCCATGGTCAGCCTTTCATTCTTTACGCGCATACCGCCTGGCAGCCCTTCAACGAGCTGCACACCGGCCTGTTTCGCGCCAGCGGCATCCAGCCTGAATTCGTTCAGGCGCTGGGCTCGACCCTGACCATCCTGTCGCTGGTCAATGCCGGCATGGGGCTGGCACTGGTGCCGCGCAGCGCCAGTGCCATCCGCTTCGAGCAGGTACGTTTCCGCGAGCTGCAGCTACCGTCAGGCGTATGCGGGGAGTTGCATCTGGTCTGGCGCGACGACAACGACAACCCGGCCTTGCCGTCGATGATCGCAGCTGTGCGCCAGGCCGCTCGCGACATCTATCCGCAGAACTGACGCTCTAAGCGCGTTTGCCGACCTCTGCCTGCTGCACCGTCCAGCCGCCAACCTGCTCGCTCAGGCTCAGGCCCAGGCCCGGACGAGTCGGCACCAACATGCGCCCGTCGCGAATTTCCAGGCGCTCGTTGAACAGCGGCTCCAGCCATTCGAAATGCTCGACCCAGGGCTCGCGCGTGTGGCTGGCGGCCAGGTGCACGTGCAGCTCCATGGCGAAGTGCGGTGCCAGGGTCATGCCGGCCTGCTCGGCCAGCGTCTGCACGCGCAGGTAAGGCGTGATACCGCCAACGCGCGGCGCATCGGGCATAAGGAAGTCGGCGCCGCGCTGGCGAATGAACTCCCAGTGCTCGGCTGGGCTGGTGAGCATCTCACCGGTGGCGATCGGCGTATCGAACAGGCGCACCAGCTCGGCATGGCCTTCGGCGTCGTAGCAGTCCAGCGGCTCCTCGATCCAGATCAGGTCGAAGGGCTCCAGACGACGGCACATGCGCCGTGCGGTCGGGCGGTCCCATTGCTGGTTGGCGTCGACCATCAGCGGGAAGCTCTCGCCCAGGTGCTCACGCACCGTGCTGACGCGATGGATATCCAGCGCCCAGTCGGGCTGACCGACCTTGAGTTTGATCCCGCCAATGCCCTTTTCGCGGGAAATGTCGGTGTTCTTCAGCAACTGATCGAGCGGCGTATGCAGAAAGCCGCCGGAGGTGTTGTAGCAACGTACCGAATCGCGATGGCTGCCGAGCAAGCGTGCCAGTGACAGGCCGCTGCGGCGCGCCTTGAGATCCCACAGGGCAACGTCGAAGGCGCCGATGGCCTGGCTCGCCAGGCCGCTGCGCCCCACCGAGGCGCCAGCCCAGCACAGTTTGTCCCAGAGTTTGGCGATATCGCTGGGGTTCTCGCCGATCAGATTAGGCGCCACTTCCAGGGCGTGGGCGAACTGACCGGGGCCACCGGCGCGCTTGGAGTAGCTGAAGCCCAGGCCACGATGACCGTCGCGGGTTTCGATCTCGGCGATCAGGATGGCGATCTCGGTCATCGGCTTCTGCCGACCTGTGAGCACCTTGGCATCGCTGATCGGGTTGGCCAGCGGCAGCGCTACCGAGCGCAGGCTGAGCCAGGTGATACGGTCATCGTCGGCGTGTGGGGTGGCGTTATCGGTCATGACATCTTCCTCGTGATGAAACTCGACGCCCCCGTTGGGCCGCCGAAAATGGACAACCCGAGTCAGATTAAGATGATTGCGCAATCATTCAAGTATCAGGATTGCCCCCCGACGCCAGGCTTGCTCATGGCCATTTGCCGGACTCGTCTAGACATTTCACAAATCTGCAACATTCACCAACTACGCTGAATATGTCCCGCTCCGCCTGACCTCCGAGGCATCCCATCATGTTCCTGCAAAAATCCCTGCGCGCGCAGATTCTCGCCCTGCTCGGCGGCAGTCTGGCGCTGATCCTGATCACCGCCCTGGCCTGCTTCAGCTTCCTCTCCAGCGGCATTCAGTCCTACCGCGGCCTGCTCGATGGGCCGCTGGAATCTTCACGCCTGATCGACGCGGCCAATGTCGAATTCAAGATCCAGGTGCAGGAATGGAAGAACGTCCTGCTGCGCGGCCAGGACAGCGCCAACCTGCAACGCTACTGGAGCCAGTTCGAAGCGCAGGAGCGCAAGGTGCAGGACATTCTCGGCCAGTTGACCCAGGTCGCCACTGCCGACCCGGCCTTGAAGACGCAGGTCGAACGCCTGCGCAGCGAACATCAGGCGCTCGGCGGCAATTACCGCAAGGGCCGCGACGCCTTCGTGGCCGCCGGTGCCGATGCCAGGGCAGGCGATGAAGCCGTCAAAGGCATCGACCGCGCCGCCAGTGAGCAGATGACTGCACTGGTCGAGCAGTTGCGCCAGAACAGCCTGAGCCAGGCCGAGCAGATCAACGCCAGCGCCGCACGCACCATTCTCAGCGGCACCATCGTGATGCTGGCCGCCGCCCTGGTCATCGCCGTATTCAGCCTGTGGCTGGTCAATCGCAATCTGATCATCCCTATCCGCCACCTGATCGGCCATGTCGACCAGCTCAGCCAGGGGCGCTTCGGCCAGCGCGTGGAAAGCACTCGGAAGGATGAGCTGGGCCTGCTGGCGCGCGCCGCGAACACCCTGCGCGACTTTCTCGCCAGCACCAGCGAGCGTCTGCACCAGAGCACGCAGAACCTCGATAGCGCCAGCAGCGAGTTGAACGCCATCGCCTCACGCATGACCGAGGGCGTCAGCGAGCAGTTCGAGCGTACCGATCAGGTCGCCACCGCCATGCACGAGATGTCCGCCACCGCTCAGGAAGTCGCACGGCATGCCGCTGATGCCGCGCACGCGGCCAACGATGCCGACGACTCAGCCCGCCAGGGCAGCACGGTGATGCAGTCGACCATCGCCACCATCACCGACATTCGCGGCGAGATCGCCAACACCGCCGAGGTGATCCGTCGCCTGGAAAGCGACAGCGGGCGTATCGGCAAGGTGCTGGAAGTGATCCGCGGCATCGCCGAGCAGACCAACCTGCTGGCGCTCAACGCCGCCATTGAGGCCGCGCGCGCCGGCGAACAGGGCCGTGGTTTCGCCGTGGTCGCCGACGAGGTGCGCACCCTGGCCCAGCGCACAGCCGAATCCACCGCCGAGATCAACCAGATCATCGATACCGTGCAGAACGGCGCACTGAATGCCGTGCGCGCCATCGAGAGCGGCCAGCAGCGCAGCGAACAGGGCGTGACCCAGGTCACCGAGGCGGGCGCCATGCTGCAGCGCATCACCGAGGCGGTAGAGGCCATCCGCGACATGAACCAGCAGATCGCCACCGCCGCCGAAGAGCAGACCTCGGTGGCCGAGGACATCTCGCGCAACCTCACCGAGCTGACCGCCATCGCCAGCGCCAACCAGGACAACGTCGAGCGCACGCAGAAGGCCAGCCGCAACCTGCATGACATGTCCGGCCAACTGGGCGAAGTGACTCGCCGCCTGGGCTCCTGAGCCAACCTGCGAACCGGCGTGGCACGCAGCACGCGGCTCGCCCCAGCATCTTCGGCCTGCGCGGCAGAATGGACGCCGTGACGCAGGCAGCGGCCCTCCAGCTCACAGGCGGGGAAGGTACGCAGGGCGGACAAGCATTCGACCTGTCCGCCCCCACTGAAAACATGCAAACGACAAAAGGTCGCAATTAACCCTTGCTATTTATGTAATAGGAATTATTCTCAGTTACGTAATGACGGCCAAGGAGACCTGCCATGACCTACCTGATCGATGCCTGGCTGGACCGCCCGCATCCCTACCTGCGCATCCTCAACCGCGAAACCGGGGAAGTCTGCGCCATGCTGGAAGAAGAAGCACTGGACGAGCTGCGCGACCAGGGCGACTTGGACCTGCACGAGCTCAGCTCCAGCGAACCCATCGTGCTCAAAGAGCTGGTGCGCAGCCTGTTTCTGTACTGCTACGCACGGGCCCTGCGCCCATCCTGAAAGACAAAACGGGGCACCCTGTCAGCAGGGTGCCCCGTTTCGTTGGATCAGGCTGCCATGTAGGGTGCGCTGTGCGCACCGAAGCGACAGCTTGCGTCCCAAGACTTACAGAATATCCAGCAGCTCTACATCGAATACCAGCACACTGTGCGGCGGGATGCTGCCGACACCCTGGGCGCCGTAGGCCAGCTCGCTCGGCACGTGCAGGCGCCATTTGCTACCGGTGCCCATCAGTTGCAGCGCCTCGACCCAACCCGGAATCACACCACCAACCGGGAATTCAGCCGGCTGGCCACGCTCGTAGGAGCTGTCGAACACGGTGCCGTCGATCAACGTGCCGTGGTAGTGGGTACGCACCTGATCCTCGGCGGACGGCTTGGCGCCCTCGCCAGCGACCAGCACTTCGTACTGCAGGCCGGAGGCCAATACGGTCACCCCTTCGCGCTTGGCGTTTTCGGCCAGGTAGGCACGACCTTCGCCAGCAGCGGCTTCGGCCTTGGCGGCCGCTTCAGCCTGCATGACTTCGCGGATGACCTTGAAGCTGGCGCCCAGCTCGGCTTCGGAAACACGACTGGCCTGGCCGCTGAACGCGTCGGTCAGACCGGCGAGGATGGCAGTCAGGTCCACGCCGGGCGGCGGGTTGTCGCGCAACTGACCACCGAGTTGACGACCGATGCCATAGCTGACGCGACCTTCATCGGAGGACAGATCGGGGCTGAAGTTGAATTCGGACATGAAAGGCTCCGCTTGGGGCTGTGAAAAAGGCCGGCCAGACTAGCACAGAACCCAAAGTTACCCGACACCTGCCATACCTTTCATCCACTGAATTCAGCGCCTGCACAAGAGCATTGATCTGGCGCAATAGCTACTACCTTTAGCTAAGCCTTACTTAAGAAAAGCCCAGATATCATATCGACATCATTCGTTCGCCCCGCAGGAGCGTGCGTCATGCAAAACGGCTCTCGAGTCAGTCTTCGGACATGGATATGGCGTGCATTCGTGCAAACGGCTCTGATTCCACTGATCCTGGTGGAGACAGTACTGATCAGCGTCTATCTGCTCACCAACGTCTCCATCCGTGACGCACAGATATCCCACTTGCGCTCGACCGCGTTGAGCGACCTGCAGGCTGCAGCGGGTCAGGAAGCTCACCTGGTCGAGAGCGAGCTGGGCCATATTGCTCGTCTGACCAGCACCTACGCCTCCCTGACCCAGAGCACGCTAAACGACAACCAGCCGGTCGCGCTGGCAGAGTTGGCAGTGACGCCCAGCGGGGTGCGCTACAGCCCCAGCGATGAAGGTGGCGCGGCATCTTTCTACTCCAACGCCACACCGCTGGAGCAGCAGGACCTGCAAAAAGTCGCGCGCCTGGCCAATCTCGATCCGCTGATGCGCGAAATCGTGCAGCAGAACCCGCTGGTGGCCAGCATCTATTTCAACAGCTGGGACAGCTACAACCGCATCTATCCCTGGTTCGACACACCCGCGCAGTATCCCCACGACATGGTGATACCCGATTACAACTTCTATTACCTCGCTGACGCCAAGCACAACCCCGAACGCAAGGTCGCCTGGACCGATGTCTACCTCGACCCAGCAGGCCAGGGCTGGATGCTCTCGGCCGTTGCCCCCGTGCTACGCGGGGACTTTCTCGAAGGCGTAGTCGGCCTGGACATCACAGTCGGCAAGTTGCTCGAACATATCCAGAGCCTCGAGGTGCCATGGAACGGATATGGAGTGATCGTCAGCAACGAAATGAACATCATGGCCTTGCCTCCAGCCGGAGAGGACGACTTCGGCCTGGATGAACTGACCACCCACTCCTACGACGAAGCCATCAGTTCGGAACTGTTCAAACCCGAGGACTTCAATCTGCTCAAACGTGCCGATACCGAAGGCCTCGCCAACGCCATTGCGCAGAGGGACAAAGGCGTGCTTTCCGTGAATCTCAACGACCGTCCACACCTGGTTGCCTGGGCAACGATCCCATCCACCGACTGGCATCTGCTGGCGGTGGTCGATGAGATGGAGGTATTCAGCCAGACCAATGAACTCGCCAGCCATTACCGAAACATCGGCTACCTGCTGATCGGCGGTCTGGTGCTGTTCTATCTGGTGTTCTTTGCCTTCATGTGGGGGCGCGCCCGCGAGCTGACCGAGCGTCTGCGCAAACCCATCGGTGGCATAGTCACCATGCTCCGTGAGATTGGCCAGGGCAACTGGAAGCCGAAACGCCCGGCGACCACCATCGACGAACTAGAAGCCATCATCGATGACGTCGAATCCATGGGCCAGCGCCTGGAGCGCAGTGCCACGCAGCTGCAACGTGCCAGCCACGAAGCCCAGGAAGCTAGCCGCGCCAAGAGCCAGTTCATCTCCAGCATGAGTCATGAGTTGCGTACACCGCTGAACGCGATACAAGGTTTCGCCCAGCTGATGCGCATGCAGCAAGGGCAACAGGGGCAGCAGGACACCGACTACCTCGAAGAAATTCTGCTCGCCAGCCGCCACCTCAACCAGTTGGTGGGCGACATTCTCGACTGGTCGAGCCTGCAGAGTGACCTGCCGCGCCTGGAAATGGCCAAAGTAGACGCAGTGGCCCTGATGAACGAGTGTGCCGACCTGGTAGCACCCGAGGTCGAAGCCCGCGGTTTGAGGCTAAAGCTGTCCTTGCCGCCTAGTCAGGTGCCGGTACTGGCAGACGCACGTCGCCTGCGCCAGGTGCTGCTCAACCTGCTATCGAACGCCATCAAGTACACACCAGCAGGCAGCGTCAGCCTCAGCTGCATGGAACACGACGGTCGAGTGCGCTTGATGGTCAGCGATACCGGCATGGGCATCACCAGCGAGCTGCAGCCTCTCCTGTTCGAACCCTTCCAGCGTCTCGGCCAGGAAAACAGCGCCATCCAGGGCACCGGAATTGGCCTATCGTTGTGCAAGGAATATGCAGCGCTGATGAATGGAGAGATGGGCCTGCACAGCGAGCCGAACAAGGGCAGCAGTTTCTGGATCGACCTGCCCCGCTACGTCGAACTCAGCCGACCTGTAACCACCTCACAGGCGCAACACCCGGCCTGCGTGTATCACGGCGATCTCGATACTGCGAATCGAGAGGTCGTCAGCACGGCCCTGGCGAACATCGACCTGCTGCAGTTCGACGATGGCAACCAGCTGCTGGCTGCTCTGCTGGCCAGACGCCCTGATCTGTTGCTACTCAGCGTAGAGCTCAATGGCATGGACGGACGCGACCTGCTACGCACCTTGCACCAGAATGCTGAACTGGCCGACCTGCCAATAGTACTGTTGAGCCGTGAAGATCAACTGCAGGAACTGGTCGGCCTGGGCGCCAGCGCCCTGCTGGGTGTGCCCATCGACGCCAATGAGCTGCGCCAATTGGTCAGCGACCTTACCAGCAAGGAGGCGACTTATGCTGTCTAAGGACTTTACTCAATCGCGGGTAGTCATCGTCGACGACGTCATCGCCAACAGTCGCTTGCTGGAATCCAGTCTCAAGGCTTTCGGCATGCGCAACACCATCAGTTTTTCCGACTCTGCCGCAGCGCTGGAGTGGTTGCAGCACAACCCCTGGAACCTGCTGCTGCTGGATCTGGACATGCCGGCACCGAATGGCTTCGACATCCTCCGCGCCCTGGCCGACCGTGATCGCAGCAGCAATCCGATCATCATCATCACCGCGCTGAACGACAGCGTCAGCCGCCGCACGGGCCTGGAACTGGGCGCCAACGACTATCTGAGCAAACCGGTCGACCTGCCCGAGGTTATCCTGCGCGTACGCAGCAATCTGCAACTGAGCCAGGCCAGCCTGGCACTGCTTGAAGCCAACCGCACCCTCGAACAACGCGTACGCGAACGCACGACGCAGCTGACTCAAAGCTATGGCGCCGTGGTGCGCACCCTGGCGCGTGCGGCTGCCTACCGTGACAGCGAGACCGGCAACCATATCGTACGTATCGGTGAGTCCGCCGCGTTGATTGCCGAAGCTCACGGCATGAGCGCCGAGTGGATCGAGCTGATTCGTCAGGCCGCCCCGATGCACGATGTCGGCAAGATCGGTATCGCCGACCACATCCTGCTCAAGGCTGGCCCACTGAGCGATGATGAGCGCCGGCAGATGCAGGAGCACCCCGCCATCGGCCACTCCATTCTCACCGACCAGCACGCCTCTGAGCTCACCGCTCTGGCCGCAGAAATTTCCCTGACCCATCACGAGAAATGGGATGGCAGTGGCTATCCCAATGGACTGAGCGGCAAACAGATTCCCTTGTCTGGACGCATCGTCGCCATCTGCGACGTCTACGACGCACTGCGCATGCCACGCCCCTACAAGGAGCCGTGGCCCCTCGAAAAGGCACAGGCCTACATACGCGAACAAGCTGGCAAGCATTTTGACCCGGACCTGGTCGCGCTGGTCGAAGGCCTCTACGAGAAGATCGAAACACTTCAGCACGACCTCAGCGACTGTGCGCAAGGAGACTGATCGATCTTGAAAACGATAAGAAAAACCTCAGCCCGTTAATCGCCTTCTCAATTTCCGAGTACTGCCACCATGAACTTCAGATCCATCTCCATAGCCCCACGCGCTGCAATAGGATTTGGCTTGATCGCCCTACTGGTCTTCGCTCTCGGCGGTTTTGCCCTGCTGCAGATGAACAGCATGCATGACCGCTCCAGCGAGGTCGAAAACAACTGGATCCCCAGCCTCAATACCCTAGGCGACGTCACGCAAGACATCCTGCGTCTGCGCGCCGTGACCCTGCGCATGCTGCTCAGCGAGACCCCACAGCAGTTGCAGGAAAACATGGCTCTGGCGCAGAAGCTGCTGGATGACCTGAAGGATGTGCAGTCACGCTACGAGACCTTGATCAGCTCATCCGAGGAACGTAGCACCTACGAAGAGTTCAAGAGTGCCGAGGCAGCCTATCTGAGACTGCGTGGCCAACTCGCTCAACATCTGCAAAACGGTGACCGTCAGGCCGCGCAGGAATTGCTTACAGGGGCCATGAACCAGCAGGCAGACACCATGGTCAAGGCGCTCAATACACTGATAGCCCTCAATCGCCAGGGCGCCTCAGGCGCAGCAAAAGCCGCCGACTCCGTTTATACCCAAGCGAGCCGCGGCACCTTGCTGGTCATGGTCCTATCTGCCATTGCCACGGTCATGCTGGCCGCGCTTCTTACTCGCAGCATCGTCAAGCCGCTGGCGGAAGCGGTGCAGGTCGCGGACTCGGTGGCCAGAGGCAATCTGACCATGAGCATCGACACCCAGGGCAACGACGAACCCGCGAAGCTGTTGCAGGCATTGAAGAGCATGCAAGGCAATCTACGTGGCACCATCGAGCAGATTGCCGATGCATCTAACCAGCTGGCGTCGGCCGCTGAACAACTGAGTGCAGTGACCGATGGCACCGCGCGCAACCTGCACCAGCAAAGCCTGGAGATCGACCAGGCGGCCACGGCAGTCACCGAAATGAGCAGCGCCGTGGACGAAGTGGCGCGCAACGCTGCCAGTGCCTCGGAAAGCTCCAGCGAATCCGGGCGCATCGCCCGCCAGGGCAGCGAGCGCATCACCCAGACGCTGTCGTCGATCAACCAGTTGGCGGCCGACGTCGATTCGACCTCGAGCAACTTTGGCCAACTGGCCGGCAAGATCCGAGGCATCAGCCAGGTACTCGACGTGATTCGCAGCATCGCCGAACAGACCAACCTGCTCGCCCTCAACGCCGCCATCGAGGCGGCGCGAGCTGGTGAGGCGGGTCGCGGCTTCGCCGTGGTCGCCGATGAGGTGCGCGCCCTGGCGCACAAGACCGGGCAATCAACCCGTGAGATCGAGACCATGATCAGCACCGTACAGAACGATACTGAACAGGCGGTGCGCGCCATGGAGTCGAGCAATGGTCTGGCCAAGCAGACACTGGATATCGCCGAAGGCGCGGGGGTCGCACTGGATCAGATCATCCAGTCGATTGCCGAGATCGGCGACCGCAACCTGGTGATCGCCAGCGCCACCGAACAGCAGGCCCATGTGGCCCGCGAAGTGGACCGCAACCTGATCAACATTCGCGACCTGTCGTTGCAGAACTCGGCCGGTTCGGAGCAGACCAGCACCGCCAGCCGCGCGCTATCGAGCCTGGCCGCCAACATGCAAGGCATGGTTGCGCGCTTTCAGGTCTGAACCTTTATGGTGGATGACTGGCGCAAATGCCAGTCATCCGCTCAGCGCCCACGTCGGCAGCGCTCGGAGCAGTAGCGCACCTCGTCCCAGCAGCGCGCCCACTTCTTGCGCCAGGTGAAAGGCAGGCCGCAGACCGCACAGGTCTTCACCGGCAGCTCGCTCTTCTTCACAACATTTCTCCAGCGTCGAGTTTCGCCAACAGGCGCTCACCCCAGTCCCACAACGCCTGCTGCTTTGCCTCGGTCATGCGCACCAGGTTGCGGTAGACCATGCCGATACGCGGGTTACGCTCCAGCGGCTCACGGTGGCGCATGAGGAAATGCCAGTACAGCGCGTTGAACGGACAAGCCGACTCGCCAGTGCTCTCGCTCACCTTGTAGCTGCAGCCTTGGCAATGGTTGGACATGCGCTTGATGTACTGGCCGCTGGCACAATAGGGCTTGGAACCGAGGTAGCCACCGTCGGCATGCATCACCATGCCCAGAGTGTTGGGCAGTTCCACCCAGTCGAAGGCGTCCATGTACACGGCCAGGTACCAGTCGCAGATGGCCTTGGGTGCGATGCCCGCGAGCAAGGCGAAGTTGCCGGTGACCATCAAGCGCTGGATATGGTGCGCGTAGGCATGTTCGAGGGTCTGGCCGATGGCCTGACGCATGCAGTTCATCCGCGTCTTGCCGGTCCAGTAGAACTCTGGCAGCGCGCGTGAATTACCGAAGCGGTTGCCCTCGGCGTACTCCGGCATGCGCAGCCAGTAGATGCCGCGCACGTACTCGCGCCAGCCGATCAGTTGACGGATGAAGCCTTCGGCGGCGTTCAGCGGCACGTCGCCGGCGCGATAGGCCGCCTCCACCTCAGCGCAGATACGGCGCAGATCGAGCAAGCCGATATTCAGCGCAGCGCTGATGCGCGAGTGAAAGAGAAAGGGTTCGCCATCGGCCATGGCGTCCTGATAATCGCCGAACTCGGCCAGGCCGTTGTCGAGAAAATGCTGCCAGAGGCGCTCGGCCTGCTCAGCCGTTACCGGGTAATCGAAACCCTCCAGGCTGCCGTAATGGCTGGCGAAACGCTGCCCGACCAAGATCAGCACGTCACGCGTGATGGCGTCAGGCTCGACGCGCAGTGGCGCGGGTGGGCGCACGCCTTTGGGCAAGGGTTTGCGGTTGTCGGCGTCGAAGTTCCAGGCACCACCTTCAGGTGTGCCATCGGGGTTGAGCAACAACCCGCTGTCACGGCGCATCTCGCGGTAGAAGAACTCCATGCGCAACTGCTTGCGCCCCTTGGCCCAGGCAGCGAACGCATCGCGGCTGCAGAGAAAGCGGCTGTCCTGATGCCAGTGAATCGGCACGCCGCAATGACGCAGCGCCTGCTCCAGGCGCCAGTCGCCGCACTCGGTCAGATGCACCTCGGCAGGGTCGAGCCGTTGCGTCCAGCGCAGCAGCTCGCCCGGCAACGAACCCGTGTTGTCAGGATCATCCAGGGCCACGTAGTGCACCTGCAGGCCCTGCTCACGCAAGGCTTCGGCGAAATGGCGCATGGCGCTGAAGATCAGGGCGATCTTCTTCGGGTGATGCGGCACATGGCAGGCCTCTTCCATCACCTCGGCCAACAGCACGTGGTCGTGGTCTGGGTCTATGTCCTCCAACGCACCAAGGCCTTGGGTGAGCTGGTCGCCCAGTATGAGAATCAGACGACGAACAGTCACAGCAGCACGATCTCCATGTTCGGGTGGCGGCGCAGGTGGCCGAGCAGGATGTGATAGGTGTCGAGGTTGAAGCCGCCGCGACGCTTGGTCAGTAATGGCTCGACCCGCTCGAAACGATCTACCGTGCCAAGGTGGCGCCATTGATCGAGCACGTGCCACTGGGTCAGGCCGTGCCGGTCATCGCGCTCGACCAGCGCGACCGGCCCGCCCCATGGCCAAGCCTGGGTTTGCAGGCGCTCGGCGCTGGCGAGCAACCGCGTATCGTGCACCTGGCGCGGCTCCTCGCCACAGCAGGCACCCGCACAGCGCCCAAGCTGATAGGCGAAGCAGGCACCCTCGCCCTCCTCCAGACCGAGTACACGCAGGCACAAGCGTCGTTGCCGCGCCTGCTCCAGCAGCCACTGACGCGCGTGATGGCGCGAGCGGAACAAACCGGCATGCCGGAGCCCTGGCGCCAACGCCTGGTGCTGGAGCAACTCGATGTGCAGATCGCCAGGCTCGCCCGCCAGCGCCCAGGTCAACAGCTCGCGCTGCTTGCGCAGACGACGGTTGTACAAGGGTTGCAGACGCTTGATCTCGGCGGACTCGAACAACAGAGCGCCCAGCTCACCGGCCGTGGTAACCACCTGCACATCGCGGATCTGCTGAACCATCTGCAGGCTGCGGCGGTCGCGGTGATCGTTCTGAAAGTGCGACATCACCCGGCGGCGCAGATTGCGGCTCTTGCCCACGTACAGTTGCGCACCACCATCGCCCAGGAAGTAATAAACACCCGGACGTTCCGGCAACTGGGCGAAACGCTCCGCGGCCAGCAACGGGGGCCGCGCCGCGCTGCGCAGCTGATGCCCCAGAGCCGTCGGCGCGACCTGCTGCAGCAAGTGCCGAGCCAGCGTCAACACGGCCTCGGCATCCGGCACGGCGCGATCGCGGAAGAAACGCGTGATGCCAAAATGTGCGCAAAGCGCATCGAAGCCGGCGCTCGCCAACTCCGGCAGCGCCGCTCTGGCAAGGCGCAGGGTGCACAGCTGCGCAGAGCGCAGCGTCTTCCAGTCAGGCAGCACTCGGCGCAAGAACGCCAGGCTGAAGCGCAGGTTATGGCCCACTAGCACGCGGCCGCAAATAGCGTCGGCTATCGCCTGTGCTTCGCTATCGATGCGTGGCTGGCCGCGTAATTCCAGGGGGTGTAATCCACTCAGGCTGAGCAACTGCGAGGGCAGCGCGACATCAGGCTCGAACAGCCAGTGCAAGCGCTCTGCGACACAACCCTCAGCATCGACCTGAATGATCGCCAGCTCCCAGATGGCATCACGTGCCGGGTGGGCTCCAGTGGTCTTCACCTCCACGACTGCCAGGGCCCTGCCCTGCAACATGGCGGCCGGTGCGAAGGCAGCCGTCACCAGCCAGAACGGAAGGCGATGGGCACGCGCAGGCTGTTATCAGCCGATGGCATGCCGCACATCTCGTCATGTACCGAGCTGTGCACCAGGAAGAATGGCAGCGCCGGCATTTCCTGCAGCACGTCACGCGCATGCTCTATCGAACGCAGGTTAAGCGTACTGCCCTGGTCAGTAAGAATCGGGTGGGCACGCCCTTCCATCCGCGCCTCGAGCAGATAAATGCCACCCTCCAGGGAGATCAGATTGAGTTCGTCGACGCGTCCGGCTTGAGCGTGAGCGGACAGATCATGCAGATTCATCGGGCTTGCCTCCTGCCTTTAACTATACAGGAACTTATACAAAATTTATTCTTGTACAACAAAGAAAAAGCTCAAGCCCAAAAAGCAAAACGCCCGTCACGTTCGGACGGGCGGTTGTGAAGCGGTCTCGGGTCAGTCGTGCTTGGTGACCTTGTCCAGATAGCCCATGGCGAAGGCCGAGCCAACGAACGTCAGGTGAATGATCACGTACCATTTCAGGTACTCCAGATCGTAGTTCTTCGCATCCATGAACACCTTGAGCAGGTGGATGGACGAAATCGCCACGATGGACGCCGCCACTTTCATCTTCAGCGAACTGGAGTCCATCTTGCCAAGCCAGCTGAGCTTCTCGGTGCCCTCGTGAATATCCAGACGCGAAACGAAGTTCTCGTAGCCGGACAGCATCACCATCACCAGCAGCCCGCCGACCAGCGCCATGTCGATCAGCGACAGGAGCTTCAGGATCACATCGGCTTCGGCCAGGGAAAAGATCTGCGGCAGGATGTGATAAAGCTCCTGGAAGAACTTGACCGACAATGCCAGCACGGCGAGAGAAAGACCGAAGTAGATCGGCGCCAGCAACCAGCGCGATGCGTACATGGTGTTTTCGATGAAGCGTTCCATGGAGAACTCACTGAGGGAGGGAAAATCGCGGCGAGTATACCCATCGCCCAGCATCAGCAGAAGATGCCCAACGCACTGTGGATAACCACAGCCCTGCTGTCTCGCCCAACTGGCCCTGGCGCGCCTTGTTTCAGGCGTTTCAGCTCTGCCCGTCAGTCTCGGGCTGCGGCTGAAATACACCGCCATGGCTGTGGCGTTCGCCGTTGACACGACGCAACTCGGCCTGCAGGTGCAGACACCAGATCGGCGGTTCGCAGCATTCTACGTAGCCTTGCAGGACCAGGCTCTCGGCAATCGCCGTAAGCGCCCCTTCAGCGACAGAAGGCCCATAGAACGGGCCCTGCGCCTTGATAGCCGAAGGCTGTGCTCCCGACATACCGGCAGCGCAAAGCAGTGTCCAACGTCCGTTGTCTCCTGCCAGTGGCTTGATCACGCACTCGATCCGGGTGACCAGGCCCAGGCATTGGCGGGTGAGACAGAGGCTGCGCGGCATGGCGGCGACCCTCGCGGAATCCAGGCTCCAGCCTACACCCCGAGCGGTCGCACTGTGAAGGCCAAAGTTATCCACGCAATCTGTGGATAACTCTGTGCATGAGGCGTGAGCAAGAACGCCTGCGCGCCTGTCCCGGGCAATCCGGGACAATCGTGCAAGATATGATCAGCTCGTTGCGCCTTCGCCCTCACCTTTCTTGCGCCGTGGCGCCTTGGCCGGTTTCGCCGCTGCCGCCTCGGCTTCGGCTTTCGCCTTGTCCGCGTCGGCCGGTTTGAGCTCTTCTTCCAGCCCGATCTCGGCGATATCGCGCAAACGCTCGACCACACGAGCGTTGACGCTGCCTTTGGGGAAGCGACCCTTTTCGTCCGGGTGCCCGGCCGCCTCGCCGACCAGCAAGCTCAATGCCTCGTCGACATGGCGCACAGCATAGACGTTGAACTGGCCGGCACGCACCGCCTGCAGCACACGGTCATCGAGCATCAGGTTGGCGACGTTGGAGTGCGGGATGATCACCCCCTGCTCGCCAGTCAGGCCGCGCGCCTCGCACAGGCGGAAGAAGCCCTCGATCTTCTCGTTGACGCCGCCGACCGCCTGCACCTCGCCGAACTGGTTGATCGACCCGGTGATGGCGAAGCACTGCTTGAGCGGCGTGCGCGACAACGCCGAGATCAGCGTGCACACCTCGCCGAGCGAAGCGCTATCTCCGTCGACGTAACCGTAGGACTGTTCCAGAGCGATACTGGCGGAAATCTCCAGCGGGAATTCCTGGGCGTAGCGGCTGCCGAGGAAGCCGGTGAGGATCATCACGCCCTTGGAGTGAATTGGCTGACCAAGGCTGACTTCACGCTCGATGTCGACGATGCCGCTGCCGCCCGGATAGACGGTGGCGGAAATCCGCGCCGGCACACCGAAGGCCGAGTCACCCACCTCCAGCACGGTCAGGCCGTTGCACTTGCCGACGGCGGCGCCGCAGGTGTCGATGAGAATGATGCCGGCCAGCATGTCGTCGATGATCCGCGCCGATACGCGCCCGGTACGCGTGGCCTTGGCCTTGAGCGCGCGCTCGATATGGCCGACGTCGGTGATGCTTTCCCCGGCAAGCTGGCGAATGAAGTCGGCCTCGCTGACCAGCTGGAACAGGTCACCGATACGCGCTGACAGGCGACCCTGGTGCTCGGCCAGACGCGCGCTGTGAGTAGCCAGGCGCGCCACCGCGGCACCGGTCAAGGGCGCCATACCCTCTTCCGAGGTACGCGTTTTCATCAGCTGCGCGAATTGCTCAAGACTTTCTTCGGCGAGCGGGATGTCCTCGTCGAAATCGACCAGTACGCGGAACATCTCCTGGAAGTCCGGATCAGCGTCCTGCAGCGCGTAGTAGAGCTGACGCGAGCCGATGATGATGACTTTCAGCTGCAGCGGAATGACCTGCGGGTTGAGGGTGACGGTCGCGATGCGGCCAAGGTCGCCCAGCGGCGACTCCATCTTCAACTGGCGCGAATGCAGGGCGCGCTTGAGCGCTTCCCAGACGAAGGGCTCACTGAGCAGTTTTTCCGCCTCGACCACCAGGTAGCCACCGTTGGCGCGGTGCAACGCCCCGGGGCGCAGCTGACGGTAGCTGGTGTACAGCGCGCCCTGATCGGAGCTGTACTCGATGCGGCCGAACAGATTGTCGTAAGTCGGATGCGACTCGAACACCACCGGTGCGCCGCCGTTGGCGTGGTGACCAACCACCAGGCTCGGGCAGTACATTTCCTCCAGCAGCTTGCGCAGTTGCGGGTCGGCCTTGTCGACATCCACCAGTTGCTCGACGGCGGTTTTCAGCAGGTTGATCTGCATGGCCTGCAGATAGGCGCAGACGCCGGCGTTTTCCGCGTACTTCTCCGACAATGGCGCCAGCAACGGCTGCAAAGCGACGGTGATGGTCTCTTCATTGAGTTGACGCAGCAGGTTGCTCGACTCGCGCTTCCACTGCGGCAGGCTGGCCAACTCCTCATTCAGGCGCTCTTCCAGCGCAGCGATATCCGCATGGAAACGCTCGCGCTCGGCTTCCGGCAACTGAGCGAACTCGGCTTCATCCAGCGCCTTGCCGTCGGCCATCGGGGTAAAGGCGATATTGGTGCTGTCGCGGTACAGGGCCACGCCCTTCTCCAGCGACAGTTTCTCGATCACATCCAACGCCTGGTCGTAGCGCTTGTTGAAACTGCGATCGATGGCGCTCTTCTTCTGCTGGTAGGTCGGTGTTTCGAACACTGCCGGGAAGGTGGCCAGCAGGTTGTCGATCAACTGGTTGATATCGGCGATGAAAGCACTCGCGGTGCCGGCTGGCAGCTCCAGCGCGCGCGGCTCGCGCGGCTCGTCGAAATGATTGACGTAGACCCGGTCGGCCGGCGTCTCCATGCGCTTGGCTTCGGCCTTGAGGTAGCGCTGCACGAAGGAAAAACGTCCGGTACCGGGCTCGCCCATGACGAACACGTTGTAGCCAGGGCGCGGCATGGCCACGCCGAACTGCAGGGCCTCGACCGCGCGGGCCTGACCCAGTACGCCGCGGAAGGGTTCGAGATCATCGGTACTGCTGAAGTTGAACTGCTCGGGGGCGAAGGGGCGGGTCAGTGAGTCGGGAGCAAGGCGCAAAGCATCGAGGCTACGCTTGGACATTGGCGATCCTTATAGCGGGCGGAAGTTTCCGCAAAACATGGGGTGATTCTGGGCCTGTGGCGCGAAAGGGATCAAGGCTTGATTCAGCTCAGGATGAAAAATCCGAGCGAGTAATAAGCTGCCCACCACCGTCCTTCACGCGAAAGCCGCCATGCCCAGAGCCGATCACCTGCATCTACCCGTCCTGCATGTCGCTCGCCATGACTATGCCGCACTCAATCATCAGCTCAGCGTGCGCGAGGCGCTGGAGGACATACGGGTCCAAGGCCTGGGCGAGCGCATCATCTATTTCTATGTGGTTGACGATGAGCAGCGTCTGATCGGAGTGCTACCCAGCCGTCGTCTGCTCACCGCTGCGCTGGACACCAAGCTGGTCGAACTGATGGATACGGCCATCATCGCGCTGCCCAATCGCGCAACCATCCTCGATGCCTGCCAGATGCTGATCCGTCACCGTTTCCTGGCGCTGCCAGTGGTGGACGAGCAGCAGCGCCTGTGCGGCCTGGTGGATATCGCCCTGCTCAATGAGGAAAGCCACGACCTGCGTCAGCGCAACCAAGCCGATGCGCTGTTCGAAACCCTGGGTTTTCACGTCGCCCAGGTTGGCAACGCCTCGCCATTCTGGGCCTTTCGCCTGCGCGTACCTTGGCTGCTGGCGACCATAGCCAGCGGCACCCTCTGCGCCCTGCTGGCCAGCCTGTACGAGCTCACACTGGCCAAGAGCATCGTCCTGGCGTTCTTTCTCACCCTGGTGCTGGGCCTGGGCGAAAGCGTGAGCATGCAATCGATGTCAGTGACCATCCAGGCCCTGCGCAGCGTGCGGCCCGATCTCGCCTGGTACCTGCGCAGCCTGCGCCATGAACTGCCCACCGCGCTGCTGCTCGGCGCCACCTGCGGCAGCCTGGTGGCATTGATCGTCTGGCTCTGGCGCGGCGAAGCCTGGACCGGCCTGATCATCGGCACCAGCATTCTGCTGTCGCTCGGCGCTGCCTGCCTGCTCGGCCTCAGCGTACCGACGCTGCTGCACGCACTGAGACTTGACCCCAAAATCGCCGCAGGGCCGGTGACCCTGGCAGTCACCGACCTGTGCACACTCTTGTTCTACTTCAGCCTGGCCGCCTGGCTGCTGTAATCGCCAAGATCCTCGGCGCAGCGCAAGCAGTATTCGGCAACCGGCAGGGCGGCCAGGCGCGCCGCTTCGATCGGCTCGCCACAACACAGACACTCGCCATAACGCCCTTCGGCCAGGCGCTGCTTGGCCCGGCGCACCAGTAGCAATCCCTGTTCAGCCTCGGCCAGCAGGGCTTCGAGCACTTCGTCGTTCTGCCGCTGCTGCGCCTGTTCGGCGAAATCCGCCGAGTGGCTGCGCCCCAGATCGCGGCGAATCGCCTCGGCGCGGGTGGTGTAGTCATGCAGCAGAGCGTCCAGCACATCACGGTGAGCCATGAGCAATCTCCTTGCGTTGAAGAACGCCCAGTGTGATGCGCAGCGCGGAACTCGTGACTGACGCCGGTCAGCACTTGCGCGAAATGTCTTGTTCGACTGCCTTGACACCAATCGACAGCCTGGCCAAAGCTCGGCCATCGTCATGACCAGAAGAACAGCGATCTTGAAACGGATATTCGCCGTCCTTGCCCTGAGCCTCAGTCTTCCCTTGCATGCCGCCACGGCCGAACAACTGGCCAACGATCCCTACTGGATCGCCCTTGGCCACTACGAGACCGGCAAGCTCGGCGGCTGGCGCAGCTATGTCGACGACGACGATTTCTTTCTCGCAGAAGATGGCGACAGCAACCCTGCAACCGAACTGCAGGCGACCCTGAAGGCCCTGTACCAACCCGCTGAACTGGGCGACCGCCACCCGCAATGCGTCTACCCGGCGCGTACCCGCTGGCTCAAGGCGCAATTGCAGCTCGATGACCTGCCCAGCCCGGACTGCGCCGAATACCGAAACTGGATCGCCGACGTCAATCCGCACAGCACGGTGCTGGTGTTCCCGGCGGCCTACCTGAACAGCCCCTCGTCGATGTTCGGCCATACCCTGCTGCGCATCGATCAACCGGATATCGACAGCCACAACACCGCGCTGCTGAGCTACGCGCTGAACTTCGGCGCCTTCATCGAAGGTGACGACAACAGTATTCTCTATGCCTGGCGTGGCCTGATGGGCGGCTACCCCGGCCTGTTCGCCCTGGTGCCGTATCGCGAGAAACTCAGCGAGTACAACCGCCTGGAAAACCGCGATCTGTGGGAATACCGGCTGAACCTGACGGCGGAAGAAACCGCGCGCATGGTCGAACACGTCTGGGAGCTCAAGCAGATTCGCTTCGACTACTTCTTCTTCGACGAGAACTGCTCCTACCGCCTGCTGGAGCTACTGGAAATCGCCCGCCCCGGCATCGAGCTGACCGAGCACTTCCCGCTCACCGCCATCCCCACCGATACCGTGCGTGCGGTCAAGGAGGCCGGGCTGATCGAACGCATCGACTATCGCCCCTCGCGCGAGCGCGAACTGCTGGCGCGCGCCGAACCGCTTAATAGCGACGAGCAGGCGTGGGTCCTGCGCCTGAGCCAGGATCCAACGCAGCTCGACGACAGCGACTTTCTCGCCCTGCCCACCGAACGCCGCGCGCTGATCCAGGACGCCGCCTTCCGCCTGGTGCGCTACCACGCCAACGATGAAGAACGTAGCAGCAACGCCCAGCGTAGCTTCCAGTTGCTCGGTGCGATCAATCGCAACCCGCCACCGCCTTTGCAGGTCGAGCGTCCGCCGCTACCAGAGGAAGGCCATGAGTCGCGCACCTGGCAACTGGCTGGCGGCAACCGCGACGATCGCGCCTTTGCCGAGTACGGCTTGCGCATGGCCTACCACGACCTCAACGACAACCTAGACGGCTTCCCGCTCGGCGCACAGATCGAGATCTTCCAGCTCAAGCTGCGCCAGTACGAGAACAACCACTGGCAACTGCAACGCCTGGACCTGGCCAACATTCGCTCACTGACACCGCGCAATGCCCTGCTGCAGCCGCTGTCCTGGCAGGTTGGCGGCGGCCTGGAGCGGGTGCTCGGCGAAGATGGCGAGACCCGGCTGGTAGGCCATATCAGCGGCGGCGCCGGTGCCACCTGGCAGTTGCACGATGACCTGCTCGGCTTCGCTCTCGGCACCGCGCGCCTGGAATACAACGAGGATTTCGCTGCCGTGATCGCCCCGGCGCTGGGCTTCAACAGCGGGCTGCTGTGGCGCAACCCGTTGGGTAACCTGACATTGGAGGCAGCCGGCGACTACTTCCACAACGGCGAAGTGCGCCGGCGCCTGTCGCTCAACCAACAGTGGGAAATGTCACGCAACCTCGGCCTGCGCCTGAGCGCCCAGCGCGAGTTCAGCCAACAGGCCAGCCCGGTTAACGAAGTGAAGCTGGAGCTGCGCTGGTATCACTACTAACATACCAATGCACTGACGACAGGCTTCTATACTGAAATTCCCGCCACCCGTTTCAGGAGAGTCACCATGCGTCGCACGCTCATGTTTCTCGCCGCAACCCTGATCAGCCTGCCACTGTGGGCCATGCATTGCCCGCAGGATATGGCCAAGATCGATGCACTGTTGCAAAGCGATCCACCTGCCGACCCAGAGGTGCTGGCCAAAGTGCAGGAGCTGCGCGCCGAAGGTGAAGCCCTGCACAAGGCCGGCGATCATGCCGAGTCGGTCAAGGTGCTGGGCGAAGCCCTCGACCTGCTGGCCGCCAGCGAATGAATCACGCTGGGCTTGCTCAATAACCGCTGTACAGCAAGCCCAGCGCGACCTGACGCACCTCCTGCAGATCCACCGGTTTGCTCAGGCAGGCCGAAGCGCCGCGCGCTTTGGCATCCTCGAACAACCGTGCATCGGCCACCGCGCTGATCACCATCACCGGCACATCACGCAAACGCGGCTCAGCGCGCATGGCGTCGAGAATATCCAGCCCATTGCCGTCAGGCAGGTCGATATCCAGCAACACCAGTGCCGGCTCACTTTCCTGCAATTCGGCCAATGCCCGCTGGCATGAACTCACGCCCCTGACTTCGGCAAACTCACGCAACGATGCCTGCAGGATCTTCATGCAGGCGGGATGATCCTCCACGCACAGTACCTGCACCAGACTTTTCACGGCCTGCGCCGGCACCTCGGCAGTCTCGTCGCCGAACACATCAGGGCTGGCCGCACTGGGGATGTCGAGCCAGAAACGACTACCGACACCAGGCTCGCTACGCACGCCGATTTCGCCTTCCATCAACGTGGCCAGCTCGCGGCAGAGCACCAGCCCGATGCCGGTACCGGGAATATTCGAACTTTCCCGGCCGAGACGCTGAAAAGGCTGGAACAGCTGCGCCTGCTGCTCGCTGGAAAGACCCGGTCCAGTGTCGTCAACCCACAACCGCACACAATCGGCACGCACCTCGTAGCCCATGCGGATCATGCCGCGCGGGCTGTTGTACTTGGTCGCATTGGACAGCAGGTTGAGCAGAATCTGCCGTACCCGGCGCGGGTCGCCCTGTACGAACAAGGGCGGATTGGCGGCCTCCATCACCTGCAGTTGCAACTGTTTCTGCTGCACTTCGGGCTGCACCAGCTCGGCACAACCGTTGAGTAGCGCACCGATTTCGATCGGCTGGAACTGCAGCTGCTGACGCCGGCTCTCGATGCTCGACAGATCGAGAATGTCGTCGACCAATGAAGTGAGATGGCGACTGGCGGTGACAATTTCGCGCGCGTAATCGGTCTCCAGTTTGGCGCCCTGCTTGTCCTGCACCTCCATCTCGATCAACTGGGCGAAGCCATGGATGGCGTTGAGCGGCGTGCGCAGTTCGTGACTCATGCTCGACAGAAAGCGACTCTTGGCCTGGCTGGCCGCAAGCGCTTCAAGGCTGGCGTGGCGCAGTTCTTCCTGCACCTGTTTGAGCCGAGTGATGTCGACGTGCGTGCCGGCAATGCGCAGCGGCCAGCCGCTCGCGTCACGTGCCAGGACCTTGCCACGGCTGAGCAGCCAGAGGTAATCACCGCGGCAATCGAGATAGCGGTACTCGGCATCGAAGTACTCCTCGCCACTGTCAGCGAATAGCTTGCGCAGGTGACGCAGACGTTCCAGATCATCGGGGTGTACGCGCTGGTTGAACTCGCTCAGCGTCAAGTGATTCGCACCCAGGCCAAATCGCCGAACGAAGCGCTCGCTGAGATCGATGGTCAGATCAGTAGTGTCGATCTGCCAGAGACTTTCAGTTGTACTCTCCAGCACCAGTTGCAGAATGCTTTGCGCCTCCTGCCGCTCATGCTCGCTGGCCTTGAGCTGCTTGCCGGCCTGCTGCACGGCGTCAGCCAGGCGACTGACCTCGGCGATATGACTGTCCGGCACTGCTGGCAAATATTTGCCCTGCCCCAGGCTGGTCGCCATGTCGACGATGCCATCGATGGGCTCGGCCAGCTGCTTGCTCAGCTTGCGCGAACGCAGCCACATCAGGGCGAAAAACAGCAGATAGAACGCTGCCAGACCGGCGATCAGCAGGTAGCCGATCTGCATGTAACGCTCGGCCAACTGGTTGGTTTCCTGGAAAATCTGCTCCTCGTCCACCACCAGCAGCAAGCGCCAGCCGGTTTGCGGTATTTCGCTCCAGGCCACCAGTTGCTTGCGGCCGCCGAGCAGCACCTCCTGCACGTTGCCATTGCCCGCGTTCATCGCCTGCAGCAATGGCTCCATGCCCTCACGCTTGGCCAGGTTGAAGTCCTCGGGCTTGAGTACCTCACGGCGCACAGCCTCTTCGTAGGAGTACTGGGTCAGCTCACGCAGACCGAAATCCAGCTCCCCTGCCTTCGGCAACGCCATGATGTTGTGGTCATGACTGACCAGCATCGCGTAGCCCTGCCAGGGCACGTTGAGTTCGGCAATCTCGCCCAGTATCTGGCCCACGGTCACGTCGAGACCGACCACGCCTTCGAGAAAGTCCTCGCGATACACCGGGGCGATGGCCGACATCATCCAGCCCAGGCCAGCGGGGTCGAGGTAAACCTCGGTCCACATCACCTTGCGCTGCGGGTTGTGCTTGGCGTCGGCGAGGTAATAGAAGTTGTAATCGGGTATCACCATGTCATGGGGATACTGCGCGGGCGTATCGAACCAGGGATAGATGCGGTTGTAGCTGTCCCAGGTATTGAAATACAGCGCCGCTACCAGCGGGCTGGCCTGCTGGATCGAACGCATCAGCGGATCGAGTTGCGACAGGCGCATGACCTTGGCGTGATCCTGCTGAGCAAGTGGCGTGCTGTTGGCATAGAAGGATGCTGCGCGCCCGTCATCGCTGCGGGTATAGAACACGCCACTGTCAGTGACCGCATGGCGTTGGCGCTCAAGCTCATCGGCCTGGAAACGGGTATCGAGCAGCGCTTTGAGAGCGCCGTCGCGGTACACCTGCACCAGCGACTCGATAGAGCGCAGCCGCCCGTCGATGATCTGCGCTTCGCGCAACGCGGCGCTGGCCAGATCTTTCACGGCTGTTTCCTGCAGATGCTCGATCTGCGCGTCACGAATCGCCTGATTGCTCAACAGATACACCGCGATCAGCACCGACTCCACCAGAATCAGCGGGATCAGCGCGCTTTGCACGAACGCTCGCCAGATCCACTGACGTAGAGGGTAGCGGCTAGAACTCGGCATTACAGCTCCTTTGCAGAGGACGCAGGCAGATGCGAGGCGCCATCATAGCTTCCCGCGATGGAATCCGCAGTCGACGCTGAGGAACCTTTGCCGTACACTCGACGTCCTATCTGTAACCGAAAAGTTTTGGGGCCGATTAGGATTCGACGCCGGTAGCGAAGCTCGAGGTGCATGCCGACTTGGTAACAGAAGTCGTAAATCAACTGTTGCAACTTTCTATAGTTGCCAATGACGAAAACTACGAGGGCTACGCTCTCGCTGCGTAAGCGGCGCGACTAGTCCTTCTGGTAGCTTCGGCTCCAGCGATCACTAGGGGATGCCTGTAAACCTGAAGTGATTGTCATGCAGAACAGGATCGCCGCGTAGTACGTTGTGGACGAAGTGGCTAAAACTTACACAACTCGCCCAATGCACCCTGCCCGTCGGGCGGCTGAGGGTTAACTCAATAGACACGGCTAAGCATGTAGTACCGACAGTGGAGAACTGGCGGACGGGGGTTCAAATCCCCCCGGCTCCACCAATTGAAGCAAACATGAAACCCTTGACTCTCTTCATGAGAGTCAAGGGTTTTGTGTTTTCAGGGTACGACTTTCCTCTAGGGCACGGCGGCGGTGCCGGTATTCGGAGCAGAGCCCATCGTGCCCACAAACAGGCCGCGATGCCCTGCTCGCGCTCACCCCCTGAAGGTGCGACGGATGTTACGCAACACGCCCGCGTCCAGCGCCAGCAGTATCTGGGCGCCGATCAGCAATAACTGCGCAGCACGAACAGGAAAGTACTCGCGAGAAGGGCAACTCAGCAATTCGCCGCCTTGCGCCCTGCTGCCCTCGCATCCGCAAACTCCCTGACATTGGCGAAGGCCTCGCCGAAGTAGGCTTCGTAGCTGTGCTTTTCGACGTAGCCCAGATGCGGCGTACAGAGAATGCGCGGATGAGTCAGCAGCGGATGATCGGCCTGCAGGATCGGCTCCTGCTCGAAAACATCCAGCGCCGCCTGACTAGGACGGCCAAGATCCAGCGCGTCAAGCAGCGCCCCCGGAGCGATCAGCTCGGCGCGACTTGTGTTGACCAGCAGGGCGTCAGGCTTCATCCGCGCCAGGTCGGCGGCGACTACACAGTGCCGGGTGGCAGGCAGCAGGCGCAGGTGCAGGGTGAGCACGTCGGCCTGCTCGAAGAAGGCTTCGCGTGTCGATGCGGCCTCGTAGCCATCGGCGATGGCGGCCTGGCGCGAAGCCTCGCTGCCCCACACCAGAACGCGCATGTCGAAGGCCCGCGCATAGCGCGCCAAACGCTGGCCGATCTTGCCGTAACCCCAGATGCCCAGCGTCTGACCATACAGACGCTGGCCCAGATTGACCTGCCAGTGCCCGGCATACAGACCGTTCATGGCCTCGCGCAGCTGACGCCGGGCATTGAGGATCAGCGCCCAGGTCAGCTCGGCCGCCGCGATGGGCGAGCCGGTGCCCTCAGCGACGATCACGCAGCGCTCGCGGCAGGCCTCCAGATCCAGATGCGGGCCGGCTCGCCCGGTCTGGCTGATCAGTTTCAACTTGGGCAAGCGTGCCAGCAGCGCGGCATCGATGCGCGTGCGCTCGCGGGTCAGCACCAGCGCGTCGGCATCGGCGAAGCGCTCAGCCAGTACATCCGGGTCGCTGACAGCATCGTGATACACGCGGACATCGAAGCCTTCCAACAGGCTGAAACAATCGAGCTGTTGCACGACTTTCTGATAGTCATCCGGTATCACGATACGCATGCCAACCCTCCGAATCAGGCCTCGCTGGCAACGGGGCTCTGCTGACGGCGCGCCCGCCAGGCGCGCCAGAACGGCAGCACGATCATCACTGCCACCAGCGCCCAGACCACCCAGGTGATCGGGCTGGCGTACAGAATACCGAGATCACCGCTGGATAGGGACAGAGCGCGACGCAGGTTCTGCTCCATCATGCCGCCGAGGATGAAGCCGAGCAGGATCGCCGACAGCGGGAAATCCAGCTTGCGCATGACATAGCCGAAGATGCCGATGGCGATCATCAGGTACAGGTCGAAGGTGGTCGCGTGCACCGCGTACACACCGATCGCAGTGATGATCGCCACCGCCGGTACCAATGCCCAGTAAGGCACGGCCAGCACCTTGGTGAAGACCTTGATCATCGGCACGTTCATGATGATCAGCATGATGTTAGCGACGAACAACGAGGCGATCAGGCCCCAGACGATGTCCGGCTGGTTCTGGAACAGCAGCGGACCCGGCGTGATGTTGTACAGCGTCAGGGCGCCGAGCATCACCGCAGTGGTGCCCGAACCCGGTACGCCGAGGGTCAGCATCGGCACCATGGAGCCGCAGGCAGCCGCGCTGTTGGCGGTTTCCGGTGCGGCGAGGCCACGTAGGTCGCCGTTGCCGAATTTGTTGTCCTTCACCGCCATGCGCTTTTCGCTCATGTAGGACACCGCGCTGGCCAGTGTCGCCCCGGCGCCCGGTAGCACGCCGAGGACGAAACCGACCACGCCGCTGCGCAGGTTGGTGGCCAGGACGAAGCCGCCCTCCTTCAGGCTGAACAGCATGCGCCCGCTGGCCTTGATCGCCTTCTGCCCGTGGTGGGTGCGTTCCAGCAGTACCAGCAGTTCGCTGACCGAGAACAGCCCCAGCACCAGCACCACGAACTGAATGCCATCAGCCAGGCCCAGACTGCCGAAGGTGAAGCGATAGACGCCACTGTTGGCGTCGATACCCACGCAGGAAAGCAACAGGCCGATCAGCGCCGCGACGGCGGTTTTCAACGGTTTGTTGCCGGCCATCCCGGCCAGGCAGGTGATGGCGAACACCATCAGCACGAAATATTCGGCAGGGCCAAACGCCACCGCCCACTTGGCCAGCAGCGGCGCGAACAACACCACACCAGCAGTGGCGATCAGGCCGCCGATGAACGAGCTCCAGGCCGACAGGGACAGCGCGACGCCGGCCTGGCCTTGACGGGCGAGCGGGTAGCCATCGAGGGTGGTCATCACGGCGGATGCCTCACCCGGAATGTTCAGCAGGATCGAGGAAATACGGCCGCCGTATTCGCAGCCCAGGTACACCGCCGCCAGCAGGATCAAGGCAGTTTCCGGCGGCAGCCCCAACGCGAAGGCGACGGGAATCAGCAGGGCCACGCCGTTGATCGGGCCGAGGCCCGGCAGCAGGCCGACGACGGTGCCGATCAGGGTGCCGCACAGGGCAGTTAGAAGGTTGTAGGGGCTTAGCGCCACGCCGAAGCCATGGCTGAGATAACCGAGAGTATCCATGGGTTCAGCTCTCCAGGGTCGAAAGGATGCCAAGCGGCAGCGGTACGGCGAGTGCTTTGTCGAACAGCAGGTAGAGGCCGATGGCCAACACCACGCCGCTGATCAGGCTGTGCAGCCAGCTGCCGCCATACAGGCGCGCCATGCCGATGCCGAACAGCACGCTGGCCGGGATGAAACCGAGCGATTCGAACAGCACCGCATAGCCAATCATCAGGCCCAGAAAGACCAGAGCCTTGATCATCACTTCGCGGTTCAGGGGCGGTTCTTCGCCCTGCACGTCACCGGCCGGCTGGAGCAGCAGTTGCAGGCAGCCGAAGGCGATCAGCAACAACAGCAGCAACGGGAAGGCCTTGGGCCCGACCGGCTCGTAGGAAAACGGGGCGCTATAACCCCAGGCGAAAAAACCCAGGATGCAGCAAAGCAGCAGGGTCACCCCCGCAAAGATACGGTCATGCATGTGGATGCGCTCCAGAACGCTGCGCCGTCAGTGACGGCGCATGGGGAACTTGGTTACTCGACCAGGCCGAACTCGCGACCCAGCTTGCGGTACTCCGCGACCTGACTCTTGACCAGCGCATCCAGCTCCGGCCCGGTCACGTAGTAAGGCAGTACATCGCGGTCGGCCAGGTAGGCCTGGAAGTCGCTGGAAGCCGCGAGCTTGGCAAAGCGCTCCTGCCACCAGGCCACGTCTTGCTCTTTCACGTCAGGGCCGAGGAAGTAGCCGCGAATCAGCGGCCAATGGATCTCGTAGCCCTGCTCACGCGCGGTGGGGATCGAAGCCAGGTCACCGCCCAGGCGCTCCTCGCTGAAGATCGCCAGGGTACGAATCTTGTTGCCCTGCTGCGCGCGAATCTCGCTGGCGCTGCCGGTGACCAGATCCACGTGGCCGCCCATCAGCGCCATGTAGTGCTCGGCACCACCCTCGAACGCCGCGTAACGCAGATCGCGTGGATCGACACCCGCGGCGCGGGCCAGCAGGGCTATTTTCACCCAGCCCTGGCCGCCGACACTGCCGCCGCCACCAACCACGATGCTTTTCGGGTCTTTCTTCAGCGCCTGCACCACATCATCGAGGTTCTTGTAGGGAGAATCCTCACGTACCGCCAAAGTGCCGTAATCGTTACCAACGGTGGCCAGCCACTTCACCGCGGTCTCGTCGAAACGACCGTATTTGCCCAGCGCCAGGTTGAGCAGCGAGGCGCCGGAGAAGGCCACCAGGGTGCCGGGTTCGGCACGGCGGTTGGCGGCAATGGAGTTGTAGGCCACGGCGCCGATGCCGCCCGGCATGTAGGTAACACGCATCGGCGATTTGAGCAGGCCTTCATCCTTGAAACCAGCCTGAGCCAGCTTGCAGGTCAGGTCGAAACCGCCGCCTGGTTTGCTTGGGGCGATGCACTCCGGACGGGAGGGTTCGCCAGCCAGTACCGAGCCACTGGCAAGCAATACGGCGAAAGACAGCGGCAGAATGTGGCGCAGAGAGCAGGTGATCATGATGGGTTCCTCTTATTGGTCTTGTATGTACAGCCGATGCATTACCAGAGCGGCACGATATAACTCAGGATCAGGCGATTCTCGTCCAGATCACGGACGAAGCTCGATCGGTAGGTGGCATTTCTCCAGGTCACCTTGAGATTCTTCAGCGGGCCATCGCCAAAGGCGTAGGCGATATCGGTGTTGCGCTCCCACTCACGCCCTTCGCCTGCCGCCAGGTCGACCTGGTCACCGCGCACGTAGCGGGTCATGAAGGTCAGGCCCGGTACGCCGACGCTGGCGAAGTCGAAGTCGTAGCGCAATTGCCAGGAACGCTGGTCAGGGCCGGCAAAGTCGTTGATCTGCAGGAAGTTGGTCAGGTAAGGCGTGGCCCCGTCGACATAGGTGAAGCCATCGTCGCCAAGCATCTTTTGATAAGCCAGGCCCAGTGCATGGCCTGCGACGCTGTAGGTGAACATGGCGTTGATGACCTGGTTGTCGATGTCGCCCACCAGTTTCCGTCCGGCCTCGGTGTTGTTGAAGTAGCGCAGGTCGCTTTTCAGCTTGCCGGCGCCCAGCGCCAGATTGTGCTGCACGCCGAGGAAGTGCTGGCGATAGACGTCGCTCAGTTCTGAGTAGTGATAACTGCCGAGCAACTGCGGGTTGATCGCATAGTCGACACCGCCGAAACGCAATTCATCACTTTCCGGGCTGCCGCCGAAACGGCCGTTCTTGTTGTTCAGCGTCAGCTTGTCGGAGCCGGAGACATTACGCTGCACCACGCGGTCGATCTCACCCAGGGTGAAGGTGGCGCGTTCGAGATCCTTGCTCTGCAGCTGCCAGCCTTCGAACACCTGTGGCAGCAGACGTGAATTGCTGTACTGCAGGTAAGGCATCTTCGGCAGCAGCGTACCCACGCGCAGCTGGCTCTCGGCAAAACGCACCTTGCCGGTCACACCGAGCTTGCTGTAGTCATCCTCGGGGCGATTCTTGCTGTCGCGCGGCAGCAGGTCGGTACCGCTGCGATCAGGCGAGGAGTCGAGTTTCAGACCCAGCATGCCGATGGCATCGACACCAAAACCGACGGTGCCCTGGGTGTAGCCGGACTCCAGGTTGAGGATGAAGCCTTGCGCCCATTCTTCGCGCTTGTTCTGCCCGGCATTCTCGCGAAAGTCGCGGTTGAGGTAGAAGTTGCGCAGCTCCAGGCTGGCCTTGCTGTCCTCGATGAAACCGGCAGCGCTGGCACCGACAGCAGGCAGCGCCATGACCGTCATACCGACGACGGAGCAACTGAGGGATCTTGTTCTTATCATTGTGACTGGCCCTACGGGTGTGGTTGTGGTGAAGCGAAATCAGCTGCCGGTGCGCCTCAGGCTGGGGATGTACACCTCACCCGAGAACAGGCGACGGGCCGTGCGCACCAGCGAGGCGCGCAGTTTTTCGGGGTTGCCATCCGCGGCAGGCTGCAGGGAAACCTCGATCTGCCCGCCCGGATGCTCCAGACGCACCAGCGCCTCGCCTTCGATGGGCTTTATGTCCTGGGCAACGCTGCCGGGCAGTGCACAGGCGGTGGCCAGACCAATGGCGCCGGTGGCGGCGACCGAGCGGTGGCAGGTATGCGGCATGAAATAGCGCACGCTCAGCGTGCCGCCGTGGCGTGCAGGTGCCAGCAGCACCGGCTTGGGGATGACCATCTGCGACACGTCGCCAAGCCCCATGGCCAGGCCGGCCTGCAGGCGAATGCGTTCCAGGCGCTGGAGAAACGCGCTGTCAGCATCCAGCTCGGCAGGCGACTCGTAGCCGGTTTTGCCCAACGCCTCGGCATGCATCAGCACCATCGGCATGGCCATGTCGATACAGGTGGCGACGACGCCATCGAACTCGTCACGCATGCGGCCGGTGGGCAGCAGGCGACCAGTCTTGGCACCAGCGGCATTGAGGAAGGTCAGCTTGATCGGCGCGGCAGTGCCAGGTACGCCGTCGATGGCGGTGTCGCCGTCATAGCGCACGCGGCCATTGGGGGTCATCACGTCGGAATCGACGAAGGTGTTGGTATTGAGGTTGCGAATGCGCACCCGCGTCATCGGCGAGCCGGCATTGACCAGGCCGTGCTCGATGGCGAAAGGACCTATGGCACAGAGCATGTTGCCGCAGTTGGGCGCGGTGTCGACGCGGCGCTGGGTGACCATGACCTGCACGAACAGGTAGTCGACATCCGCATCCGGATGCGGCGAACGACTGACGATCGCCACCTTGCTGGTCTGCGGGCTGCCGCCGCCGATACCATCGATTTCCAGCTCATGGCCCGATCCCATCAGGCTGAGCAATACCTCGTCGCGCTGTTGCGGGTCCGTGGGCAGGTGATTGGCCAGAAAGACCGGCCCTTTCGAAGTACCGCCTCGCATGAGTACACAAGGTACCGTCCGCATGATGCCTCCAACGCAATAAAACCAGTGATTGTTGCTTTGCGTCGATTATGGGGAGCGGATATTTATTCTGTAAAATGCATATATTTTGATATTTATTCCATTTAACGCATTAATGCATGTGAGTATTTCCTCGCTTGCCAGTCCTAAGCCGAAAGACTAGGGTTCATTGGTAAATTTCAAACAAAAATACGCACGACTGATAACCCAAGCGCATGAATTACGAACTGCAAGACATCCGCGCTTTCGTGAAAATCGCCGAGTTCGGCAACTTTCACGAGGCCGCCAACGCCATCCACCTGTCACAACCGGCCCTGACCCGGCGCATGCAGAAACTGGAAGAAAGCCTCGGCATCCAGTTGCTGGATCGCACCACGCGTCGGGTCAGCCTGACTGCCGTGGGCCGGGATTTCCTGCCCAAGGCGCAGCGCCTGCTGGACGACTTCGAGCGCTCGATCCTCGGTATCCGCGAACTGGCCGAGCGCCAGTCCGGCCAGGTCACCCTCGCCTGCATCCCGACGGCGGCCTTCTACTTCCTGCCGACGGTGATCCGCGCCTTCAACCTGCAGTACCCGAAGATCCGCATCCGTATCCTCGACCTCAGCGCCCATGAAGGGCTAGAAGCGGTTATTCGCGGCGAAGCGGATTTCGGCATCAACATGCAGAGTGGGCAGAGCGCAGAGATCGACTTCACGCCGCTGGTCAACGAGCCTTTCGTGCTCGCCTGCCGGCGCGATCATCCCCTGGCCAAGCAAGCGGAAGTGGCCTGGCGCGAGCTCAGCGACTACCGTCTGATCGGCGTCGGCCGCCTCAGTGGCAACCGCGTGCTGCTCGATCACGGCCTGGCCCATCTCGACTGGCGCCCGAGCTGGTTCTATGAGGTGCAGCATCTGTCGACATCACTCGGCATGGTCGAGGCCGGCCTGGGCATCGCCGCCCTCCCCAGCTTGGCGATGCCGGCCGAGGATCATCCGATTCTGGTCAGCCGGCCACTGGTCGATCCGGTGATCAGTCGTACGCTGGGCCTGGTACGCCGCCGCGGCTCTTCGCTGTCGCCGGCAGCCGAACAGTTCGTCGAAACCCTGCTGCGGCAATGGCCGAGCTACACCTCCATCGGCACCAGTAACCCTGCCGAACTCGAAAGCTGAGCTATCTCCTGGGCCGGCGTCGCACTCGCCGCCGGTCCGACGCGCTTTCATCAGCAACCACCGAGCAAGACAGGCCGCCGAAAACCCGGATAATGGCGGCCATTTTGTTTCGCTCGCTGGTATTGCCCCATGGAAATCAAGGTCAACTTTCTCGACAACCTTCGCCTCGAAGCCAAGTTCGATGACTTCACGGTGATTGCCGATCAGCCGATTCGCTACAAGGGCGATGGCTCGGCGCCGGGGCCGTTCGACTATTTCCTGGCCTCCTCGGCGCTGTGCGCGGCGTACTTCGTCAAGCTGTACTGCCAGACGCGCGACATTCCCACCGAGAACATTCGCCTGTCGCAGAACAACATCGTCGACCCGGAGAACCGCTACGCGCAGATCTTCAAGATCCAGGTCGAGCTGCCGGCGGATATCTCCGAGAAGGATCGCTTAGGCATCCTGCGCTCCATCGACCGCTGCACCGTGAAGAAGGTGGTGCAGCAGGGCCCCGAATTCATCATCGAGGAAGTCGACAACCTCGACGCCGATGCCCAGGCGCTGCTGATGCCGGTGAGTGACACCACCACCTACATCCCGGGCAAGGATCTGCCGCTGGAGCAGACCATCGCCAACATGTCGGGCATCCTCGCCGAGCTGGGGATGAAGATCGAGATCGCCTCCTGGCGCAATATCGTGCCCAACGTCTGGTCGCTGCACATTCGCGACGCGCAGTCGAACCTGTGCTTCACCAACGGCAAAGGATCGACCAAGGAAAGCGCACTGGCCTCGGCGCTGGGCGAGTTCATCGAGCGGCTGAACTGCAACTTCTTCTACAACGACCAGTTCTGGGGCGAGGACATCGCCGCCGCCGAGTTTGTCCACTACCCCAACGAACGCTGGTTCAAGCCGGGGCCGAAGGATGCGCTGCCCGAGGAAATCCTCGACGAGCATTGCCTGGCTATCTACAACCCGGATGGCGAACTGCGCGGCTCGCACCTGTATGACACCAACTCGGGCAACACCCTACGCGGCATCTGCTCGCTGCCGTTCGTGCGCAAGAGCGATGGCGAGACGGTGTACTTCCCGTCCAACCTGATCGAGAACCTGTACCTGTCCAACGGCATGAGCGCCGGCAACACCCTGGCCGAAGCCCAGGTGCAGTGCCTGTCGGAGATCTTCGAGCGCGCGGTGAAACGCGAGATCCTCGAAGGCGAGCTGTGCCTGCCGGACGTGCCGCAGGACGTGCTGGCCAAGTACCCGGGCATCGTCGCCGGCATTAAGGGCTTGGAGGAACAAGGCTTCCCGGTGCTGGTGAAGGATGCTTCCCTCGGCGGTGAATTCCCGGTGATGTGCGTAACCCTGATGAACCCGCGCACCGGCGGCGTGTTCGCCTCCTTCGGCGCGCACCCGAGCCTGGAAGTGGCGCTGGAGCGCAGTCTCACCGAACTGCTGCAAGGCCGCAGCTTCGAGGGCCTCAACGACCTGCCGCAACCGACCTTCGACAGCCTGGCGCTGACCGAGCCGAACAACTTCGTCGAGCACTTCATCGACTCCAGCGGCGTAGTGTCCTGGCGCTTCTTCGGCGCCACGCCGGACTTCGAATTCGTCGAATGGGATTTCTCCGGCGAAGGCAGCGACTCGAATGAGCAGGAAGCCGCGACCCTGTTCGGCATCCTCGAGGACATGGGCAAGGAGGTTTACGTGGCCACCTATGACGATCTCGGCGCCAACGCCTGCCGCATCCTGGTGCCGGGCTACTCGGAAATCTATCCGGTCGAGGATCTGATCTGGGACAACACCAACAAGGCGCTGCTGTTCCGCAAGGACATCCTCAACCTGCACAGCCTGAGCGACCGCGAACTGAAGTCGCTGCTGCGCAACCTCAACAACACCGAGGTCGACGACTACACCGACATCACCACGCTGATCGGCATCGAGTTCGACGACAACACGGTGTGGGGCCAGCTGACCATCCTCGAGCTGAAGCTGCTGATCAACCTGGCGCTGAAGAAATACGACGATGCCAAGGAGCTGGTCGAGGCCTTCCTGCAGTACAACGACAACACCGTCGAGCGCGGCCTGTTCTACCAGGCGGTCAACGCCGTGCTGGAGATCCAGCTGGACGACGAGCTGGAGCTGGCCAACTACGAGCACAACTTGCGCCGTATGTTCGGCAACGAGCGCATGGATGCAGTGATCGGCTCGGTGGACGGCAGCGTGCGTTTCCATGGCCTGACGCCGACCAGCATGAAACTCGAAGGTCTGGACAAACACCTGCGCCTGATCGACAGCTACAAGAAGCTGCACGCTGCGCGCGCCAGGGCGGCGGGCCTGGCCGGCTAAGCAGTCGGCAGCCCGTACCGCTTCACGGGCCGCTGTCCTGAGCGGCGCGCTGCGCGACTGCCTGCACCTGACGGCGAAACCAGCTGCGCAACGGATCGGCATGGGTGCGCTCATGCCAGATCTGCATCACCTCGACGCGCGGCAACTCCAGTGGCAGTGGATGCATGCGCAGTTCCGGGTCGCGGGCGACCGCCTCCTCAGCCAGAGAGCGCAGGCAGGTGAGCAACAGATCACTGCCACGCAGCAGACGCGCTGGCGCGACGAAGCTGGACAGCCCGGCAGCGATCCGCCGCTGCAGCCCTCGTTGCTGCAACGCCCTGTCCACCAGGCCCTCGAGATCCCCCGTCAACGTGGTGATCAGGTGCTCGCAGGTGACGAAACGCTGCAGGTCCAGGCCGTCCGCGAGGTGCGGATTGTCGTGCGCGGCGAGCACGACGAAGTCCTCGCTGAGCAGGCGCTGCTGATGGAAGGTTCCCGGTAGATCCTTATAGAAGCCGGCGATGGCCAGGTCGCAGGTACCTTTTTCCAGTTCATCGCGTGGCAGCTGGCCCCGAGTATTGTGGGTGACCAGCACCAGGTTCGGCGCATGCTGCCGCAGAATCGGCAGCAGCCTGGGCAGCAGGGTTTGCTCGATGTAGTCCGTGCTGTAGAGATGCAGGCGTTCAACACGGCTCAGAAAGTCCTGACCATCGCACCGCTCGTAGAAACCTTCCAACTCGCCCACAAGGCGCTGAACCTGCGGCGCCAACTCATGAGCCCGAGGCGTCGGCGTCACTCCCCGTGGCGCGCGTACGAACAGCGGATCACCGAATTGATGGCGCAGCTTGTTCAGCTTGTGGCTCAGCGCAGGCTGGCTGAGCGCCATGCGTTCAGCAGCCAGCGAGGCATTGCGCTCCTGATAGAGCACATGGAAGACCAGCAGCAGATTCAGATCCTTCTTGGCGATATTCATTTTTTGAATCCCTGAAATAAACGCTTTCGAATTTTCGAATCATATCGTCAAGCCTAGGATGGCACCTGAAAACCTGTTGCCCACTGGAGAACAGCATGACGATCGCTATCTTCGCCACCATCACGCCACACCCCGAGCACCGTGAAGCGGTCGAACAGGCGCTGCGCCTGATGGTTCAGCACTCACGAGCCGAGGCCGGCAATCTGCGCTACGACCTGTTCGTGCGCGATGACGGTCTGGCCTTCGACCTCTTCGAACTTTACGTCGACGCAGCCGCCATCGACGCTCATCGCCAGAGCAGCCATTACCAACACTACCGCGCCGCGACATCCGACTGGCTGAGTGCCCCCACGCAGGTGCGCGTCGCCCATGCACTGGATGTGGCGCCCCTTCCCCAATCAGGAGAATGATCATGAGCAAGAAGACCACCCTCGCCGTGGCAGTCGCCAGCACCCTGCTCGCCGGCAACGCCCTGGCCGCCGGCAAAGGCGAAGTCCTGGTGCTGTTGTCGAGCGAAACGCAACTGGCCCTCAAGGATGGCAAGCAGTACACCACCGGTTTTTACCTGAACGAGTTCGGTGTGCCAGCCGACCGCCTGCTCAAGGCGGGCTATGAGCTAGTGTTGGTGACCCCCAAGGGTAATGCGCCGCGTGTCGATGAGAGCTCGGTGACTGCGCAATACTTCGGCGGCGACGAACAGGAAATGCAGCGCATCCGCACCCTGGTGGAAAACCTGCCAGGCATCGACGACACGCTGTCGCTCGAGGAAGTGCTGGAGAGCGATCTGAATCGCTACGCCGGCCTGCTGATTCCCGGCGGCCACGCGCCGCTGATCGACCTCGCCAATAACCCTGAGGTCGGTGCTCTCCTGCGTCACTTCCACCAGGCCGGCAAGCCCACTGCCGCCATCTGCCACGGGCCGATCGCCCTGCTCTCGGCCCAGCGCGATCCGGCTGCCTACCAGGCGGCGCTGGCCAACGGGGAAAAACCGGCAGCTGATGACTGGATCTACCGGAGCTATCGCATGACCATCTTCTCCACCCCGGAGGAGCAGGTCTTCGAGCAGTCGCTGCAAGGTGAACGGATTCTGTTCTACCCGGCCAGCGCGATGGAAAGTGCCGGCGGCAAGCTGAACTACGCCGAGGCATGGGCGCCCCACGTGGTCGTGGACCGTGAGCTGATCACCGGGCAGAACCCGTTCTCCGACCATGCACTGGGCGAGAAACTGGTGCAGATGCTCAACGCCAACCACCATCAGGCACAGTAAGCAGTCAAACAGCAGGACGAGGCCCATGTTTCGTCCTGCTGCTTCACCGATGGCCTCAACGCAGGCCGCATTAATCCCTACAATCGGCAGCATTCACCTCCATCGCAGGCGTGACATGCAACCGAACCCGCCCCCCTATCCCATCGCCGCGCTGATGCTCGCCGCCGGTTACAGCCGCCGCTTCGGCGCCGACAAGCGCCGCCTGCAACTTGGCGACGGCCGCTCGTTGCTCAGCGCCAGCCTGGCACTGCCCTGCTCGATGCTGGAGGAGGTCTGGTTGGTGCTACGCCCGGACGAAGCGCCAGCAACGCTGGATCTGCCGACGGGTGTGCGTATCGTGCAGAACCCAGCTACCGCCCAGGGCATGGGCCACAGCCTGGCTGCGGGCGCCGAGCGACTACTGGCCGAATCCGGCGCCCGCAGCCAGGCTGTGGCC